>ERZ779889.278-NODE-278-length-69055-cov-44.147623_pt1 | contig 69055 bp, 82 predicted proteins | sample MGYA00511030_ERZ779889 | MGnify/ENA primary metagenome ERZ779889 (study PRJEB29588, sample SAMEA2160616) | human gut metagenome | biome: human gut; feature: human-associated habitat; material: faeces | place: Denmark | collected 2008/2010 ... | reverse complement strand
GATACTGCTCGTCGGCCTTCGCCGCCCCGTCGGCGGCCTGCTGCACCTGCTCCTCTGCCTTCGCCGCTCGCTGCTCGGCCTCGTCGCGCTGCTTGATAAGCTCGTCAAGCTCCCTTGTCGACATGTGCTCAACATCGTGCTCTGCGGCGAACTCCTCGCGCTCGTCCTCGGGCACGGCGAGCAGCCTCAAGGCATTGGAAATGCTCAAATTGTTCAACGTTGGGTAATTTGCTTCGGCCCCGAAAAGACTTGTTTGCGCAGCGCCGTATTTCTTGTAAAGCGTCATAAGCCGTCCGGCGCTCGATCTTGAAAACTCCGTCTGCTCCTTCAGGTACGCAAGCCACTGCCCGTGCTCTAACATTTCCTTTGCCTCCGTGAGCCTCCGGCCGATCTCTATGCCGAACCACACGGTCATTGTCTTGGCCTGCTGAGTCAGGCCGCGTATCTCCGCCCCTATAATATCCGGCGTCCGTTGGGCCTGTATATCGTTCATGCTGTTTTTGCCTCCTTCTTTTTCGGCAGTCTGGGCTTGCCGTCCTCGTCGCGCTTGCTGCCCTTGGCTATCCAGTCAAGCCAGGGCTTTATCATCCACGCCATGGTCGTGCGTGGATTTGCGGCGTTGCGGTCGTTCTGAAAGCCGTGTATCTGTATGAGCCTGTTGCCCTGCATTTCTATCGTGTAAAGGCTCTTGTGCGGCGCATCCCTGCGCCGTAGAAAGCAGATCGTCAGAGCGCCGGACATGTGCCGCTGGGCATAACCGCTCACGCAGTGCTGCAGGGTCTTGCCCTCGCGGATGATCTCGTTTGCGCTGACTGCACAGCGTATCAGATAATCGCCCATCTCAAAGTTGTACTTGGCGCGGCGTTTTATTATGCTGTCGTCGGCAAGCTTGATGCCCTCATTGGCAAGCTTGATATTGATCTCGATCGCCGCCTCGTCATGTCGGCGGTGCAGGTTCTTCGGCAGCTTGACAGTGTCATTCTTCATATCCCAGCCGAGAGCCTTGGCCATGTCGAGATAGTCCTTATAGGTCTGTATCTCATTTTCGGGAATGGCTTTCTGCCCCTGCGAAAGGTAAGCGGCAAGCCTTGCGGGCTTTACCCTTGCCCGGCAGCACAGCCGGACAAAATCCTTCATCGAGAATGTGTACTGGCACATCTCATCCAAGTATTTAATCATCTCAAAGCTCTCGGATAGTCCCGCGCGGCGCAGCCTTCTGTACCACGCAATGGCCTCCAGCTCCGCGCCGGACTCGCGCCATGCGCGTATTTCCGTTTTTGAAAGGCCGAAGGCGTCAAGATAGTTGTCCCTTGACCAGTCGAATATGTCCCTGTTTTTCTTCCGGCCGCGGACAAGGTCGTCAACCAGCTCGCCGCAGTTTGTTTTAAGCAGCATTTCTATCTGCCGGGGATAGATGCTCGCCGCCGCGAGAAACTTCATCATGTCGTATCGTGTGCGGACTGTTTCCAGCCCCCACACCGCATCGATGCCGCGCTCAAAGCTCTCATAGCCGCAGTATCTGAATGCGCTTTTTCCGATAGCGTCAAGGCCGAGAACGACATAGGGTTTGTATCTGAAATAGTAGTAGCTGCCCTCCGTGAACGGCTCGGTCACTACCCTGTGCACCGGATCGTAGCTTCCGCTGACTCTGTGCGGCTCGAACCCGCTGTAGCTTTGCGCGTACATCGTGGCCCTGCCCGGCGTGAAGTGATAGCCCTCGACGAGGTAAAACTCCGGTGCGCCGTCGAGTGTGGCATAGGTTTTGCGCGTCCAGTATGCTCTCGCGTAAAGGTCTCCGTCCTTCTCTGCCAACAGGACCACCGGCAGGTACTGCGGCAGCCTGGTTTTCTTGCCGAGCTTTCGGGCGTTCTTATATGTTGCCCTTGCTCCGCAGTACGGGCAGATGACATGCTCGTTGTGCTTGTTGTATAAAAGCTCATACTCGACCGTTGTCACTGTGCGCGGCGGTATATCAATAGTTCCGTGCTTTAAGCAGCATGAACACCAGAGCTCGATGCTGTCCTTGTGCCGCTCGAAGAAAACATAGGGATCAAACAGCCGGTTGACCTGCCGGATAACCGCGCCGGTATCCTCAATGCTCGGGAAGTCCTCGAGCGCCGGCGGTGCTTGGGTGCAGATAGCTTCATAATCGCTCATGCCGCGCCTCACAGAAATGCCGACAGATCTACAAGCAGACTGTCCCTTGATATCTCATCCCCGTCATGCTCGCACAGCTCAATGCGCATCTCAAAGCTGATCCTTGCTCCGGGAAAGTAAAAGCCGACAGCAGCGGAGTACGCATCGAGATCGGATATGCTGCCGTTTTTGACTTTTTTGCCGACGGCCGTCATGCAGTCGGTGAAGCTTCCGCCCTGCACGACCGCCTGTGCAAATTCATCGTCCTGCCGGCAGAAATCCAAAAGCGCCGTTTTGACGGCCTGCTTCATGGCGCTGCCGTACTTATCGAACTTTCCGCTCTTGCATTCGTCCTCAAGCCGGGCGGCTGCTTTATCTGTCCATTCACTCATCCCCCGCGCACCTCCCGGCCTTGAATGCATGCAGGCTCGCCTCGGAGCAGACCTGGCAGCGCGATAGCAGCTTTTTCAATACCTCGGCCTGAATGTGGCATTTTAGCCCCAGGTTAACGCCCGCTCCGGCGCTGGAGCAGATAACGCGCAGAGAGCCGACAGCGCCGTTTTCGTCCGGCTCGAACATGCTCTCCTGCGCCGAGTCCACGCTCGGCGTGAAGGTGAACGTAAGCGGATAGCCGCCGTCGTCGATGGCAAGCTCGAAGTCCGTGTTCTCCTTCGTGAATTTCTCAAGCTCCCTGTTTGCGCGGGCATAGACGTATAGCGCCTCTTGAATGTACTTGTTCATAATTCCTCCTATTGTTTTTCCGGAGGATCCGTGTTATTCTTTAATCAACGGATCCTCATGGATTGCGTTTACTTAACCGTGGCACGGCTTTTGTCGGTGGTGCCGCGGTTATTTTTTGCCCTTATGCGGTATGTCGCGCCCCAGGCCTTACGGCCGCATAGCTCACATTTTGCGTTCTTAAGCTGTCCGGGTAGCTCCTCTGTTTCAAAGCCCGTCGCTATCGCGTCCGCGCAGGCAAAGCACAGATACAGTATCTTTTCCATAGTCATTCCCCTTCCCAGCCCTGCAAAAGGCTTATGGTCTTTAGCATGCCGCGCACAAAGCTGCGGTCGTCGCTGCTGAGCTCGCCGTAGGTTTTCGCCGCGTAGTTGAGCGTGTCGAGAATGTCGCCGATCTTATTGAGCCACAGCATCCGCTGCGCATTCCAGCCGATAAGGAAGGCAACTGCCACGAGCGCAATGCATATGATGATCTTCATTTAATAGCCCTCCCTGAAGTGATTTGTCTCCCCGTCGCCGGTAAACCAGCAGTATGTATCGGGCAGCTCCCTCGCCACGTTCGCGCCCTGCTTCTCCATGCTCCAGCGCGTGAGCACGTCCAGCGCAACGGCATACAGCCTGTCCAGTACAGGAAAATCGGGGCTATAGCCGTAAAACTGCCCCGGCGCGGACACAACGCCTATGATGGTATCGGGAAAGCGCACATCATCCACGCGGTTAAGCACGCACCATACGCATTTCATCTGATTATCTACCGTGCAGCCCCTCGCCTCGCCGTATAGCATCTGCGCAAGGGCTATCACATCGGCTTCGGTAAAGTACTTCTCATATTCCGGCGCCCTGACTGCCGTAACGCTGCACAGTCCCTCGGCGTTGACCTCCGGCGCTATGGCTTGCGGCTCCTCCGGCATGTCCGGCTCAAGCGCGCAGGCGATCATCACCAAAAGCGCAAGCAGCGCAGCGCACAGGAACGTTATTGCTATGTAGAAATTCTTCATTACCGCCTCCGCTTCGCGCACTCATCCTCGGCTGTGTTGGCAAACCAAACAAGCGCCGATACAATGCCGCCTATCGTAAACACCACGCACATGACGGCCACGCAGAACAAAACCCATATCATTTGCCGTCCTCCTTTATGATCTCTATTTTCTCCTCGGGCACGAGCTTGCTTTTGCCCTTGTAGCTTATCTCGACCATGCCGCCCTTAAGCCCGAGCCGCAGCACCGTGCAGCGCGTCCCGCGCCACAGACAGATAAGCTTTTTCGGCCAGCGCATATCAGACCACCTTCATGCCGGGCACATAGGCGCAGGGACGCGAATTGCTGTATGTGCTGCGTGGTTTACGGGGTTGTACGTATCCGACCGGCTGCATCTGACAGCGGCATGATTCTATGTACGCATCGACATCCGTCTTATCGATCCTTATCTGACCGCGAATCCGATAAAAGGGGAGCGAACCGTCGCGGATGATGCGATCAAGCGTGTTTGTTGACACGTCGAGGTAGTCCGCGGCTTCGATCCGTGTCAAAAGCTCTTTATTCATCGGTGATCTCCTTTGCGTATTTGAGCTGCATAGCGGCCTTGACGATGCCGTCGAGCTCTTTGATTATGCGGTCGAAGTCCGGCCGCTCCGTTTCGTCGATGATTCCGTCCTCGGATATATCCATCAAACGATTCGTGTTGTTGTTTTCGGCAAACTGCCGGATCCGGCACAGCAGCTTTATGACCGCCTGCTCGAGCGAGCACTCCTGCACGTCCGGCAGAATATCGGCGGCGACGCGTGATTTGTTCAGCAGGTGCCAGTAACCAATGACCGGCTGGCCTGAGATCTCGACCATCCGCGTGACAACATCGTCGCTCGGCATGATCTTGTCGCTTTCATACTGGCGTACCGACTCGACGCTGATATCCAGCGCCTCTGCAAAGCGTTCCTGCGTCATACCTGCAGTGCGCCTTGCTATTTTGCAAATATTCCTGTAGTTGTTCTGCATGGTTTTTCGCTTTCACCTCGCTTATGATTAAGATGCAACGGCGAACAGCCCCCCATTGAAAGGAGGTGCGTTATGGATTACATAGTTAAAACTTCAGACCTTTTGAAAGTTGCAAAGGAATTGGTCGAAGAAGGGATGGACTACGTTGAGATTTCTCTCTCCGAGCCAGATGAAGAGCTTCCGGCAATGGTCAGCTTCTGTGCGGCCGAAGCGGGCGATCTTGACGGTTGGATAGACTTCAATGATCTTGAAGTGGTCGACCCGTGGGCTGAAAAAGCTTGACGCTGTACCCCGGCTCAGGGCCTCGCTTTTCTTCGTATGTCAGCTTGATATGCGCGAATGACCAGTTCCCGTTTATCGCCTTTTTCAGCGCATCATTAAAATTTTTTGATCTCATGGTTTTATCTATCTCCTTGTAATTGTTTTTCGCAATTGGTATAATCTCCTTGAAAGGAGGTGAAGCCGTGAGCAAAATGTACAGAGTCGATCTGCACAGCCTCACCCCTGCGGAGAGAGAAGCTGCATACGAGCAAATCGACAGCCTCGCTTTTATGACCGAAATGATCATGGGCCCCACCGGGCTTGAGGCAATAGATGTGTTTTGGACAACTGAAGACGATTTCCCCTCGTCTGAGCTCATCCCTCCGGGGTGCAGCTGTTATCAGATTTGACGCTTTCCCGGTCGTGTTTCTGCAAGCCCCAAATCTGAAACAGCGCTCTTGGAAAGTTCGGGTCATAGTCGAATATGATCCGAATTTTCTCTTTCGGGTCGGTGAATTGCTCTAATATCTCGGGCAGTGCGCGTATGTTGCGCATGATGGCTTCTCCGTCATTTGCCCAGCGGCCTACGCCGTGCTTTGGCTCACGCTCATACTCATAGCCGAAGTGCTCGAATGTTTCTTTGCGTGTTGCATCTGCGCTCCACTCTTTCGGCGTTGAAAATGTGTCATTCATTCCGAAAACCTTTCATCCTCTATCACCAAGACGCCGAGGTCTCTCAGCTCTTGATAGCAATCGTTTATTGTTTCCTGTGCCGCTGTCAGACGGTCGAGGATTTTCTTTACCTTCCCTTCGGGGACAACGATGCGAATTCCGTAGCTGTTTATTCCGCTCACCTCCTTCGTCGGATGGCGCAAACTTCTTGCGCGGTATGTTAGAATGTGTTATTCTTTTGCTGAGCTGTCCGAAGTTGCCGCTCCGAACAGCTCTTCAACGCTGCTGTCAACAGCTTTTGCTATGCGGATTGCCGTCCGCACCTTTGGCTCATTCTTTTCGTATTCATATGATTGATAGAGCCTTTCCGCAATTCCAGCTTCTTTTGCGACTTGCGCCTGTGTCTTGCCGGACTTCTCGCGAGCCGCACGCAATTCCATATTCACTTTCTCCTCTCTTTCTGAATTGACACGCTATATTTATCGTGTGGCTTCACTATACCACGCTATATTTATCGTGTCAATACCATTGATCTATTTTTTCGGAGGTATTGACATGTCCCTACCAGAAGCACTTAAACGTTTTCGCAAGCAATTTAAGGTCACGCAAAAGCAAGCGGCAGAGATCGCTGGAGTTGCAGAGCGTGTATTTCAGTCTTACGAATACGGCAAGGTTGTCCCAGCCGTTACTGTAGTTATCGCCTTAGCCGACTACTTCGATGTCTCACTTGATTATCTCGTAGGCCGCTCCGATGATCCGACGCGGCGATGAAATAGTGTCAATACCATTGATTTATTTTTGTAGGCACGACATGAATTTCGGTGAAAGGCTCAAGCAATTAAGGGCGGTAAAGAACCTTACCCAAAAACAATTGGCTATTGAAACTGAGACAAGTGAAAGAGGCATTCAGAATTATGAAATGGGCATAAGGAAGCCTGCATTTGATGTGCTCATCACTCTTGCAGACTACTTCGATGTCTCGCTTGACTACCTGGTGGGCCGCTCCGATGACCCGACAAGGCGATGAAATAATCTTTTAAAGGAGGTTACACCATGAAAAAGAAGCTACCCGAATATACATTATCGGAGACCGATGTTCAGGCTATTATCACAGCACTACCGCTTACCCTTCTTGTTGAAACAGACTCAGAAGAGCAATATGAACTGAATGAAGCATGCTGCGAATTGGCAGCTAGTAAGTTGATTGCCAAATCAACCGGCTTTACTGTTAACGAACTCCGTGTGATCTACTCTTCCGTTGCACTCGCAAATCAATATCTCGCCGGTAAATGGGACCTCGATGTTACGGCCGAAGAAAAGGAAGAACTAAAGAAGTACATGTTTACCTACATCAAGCTTGAAAAGGCTCTCGCTCCTCATTTTCCGCATCTTTAAATTTCAGCAGTACCCAAACCTCTCTCTGCTCGCTCCAATTTTCGTTTATGAGCTTAGAGAGGTTTTTTGATTTTTGCTTCACCGATGATCACCTTCTTTTGAATGTTTTCTCAAGACCTGTAGCGTAGCTTGCGGTTTTTCGGTTATATCCGTAGTTGTTCTGCATGGTTTTTCGATTTCCCCTCGCTTATGATTAAGATGCAACGGCGAACAGATCATCTATGGTGCAGCCTAAAATTTCGGCTATTGTGGGAAGCATATCTGACCTGGGGCAAGCTTTGCCGGTTTCCCACATGGCCACAGTTGACTGAGCAATACCGAGTTTTTCAGCGAGTTGCTCCTGCGTGCATCCTGCCGACTTACGTGCAGTGCTTAGTCCTTTCATGGTGATTCCTCCTTGCTATATAGTTATATCAAAATTATCAATGACACTGATAAAATAGCATGAGAGCATATCAATGTCAAGGATTTTATCAATAAAAAATCAAAATAATTTATGATTTATTGAAAAATATCGTTTAAATTGATATTCTCTCGTTGAGGTGAAGCCCATGAACAACCTAAAAACTGCCCGCAAAGCGGCAGGGTTAACTCAAACTGAGGTAGCTGCGAACATTGGCATAACGCAAAATGCATATTCATATTGGGAAAATGGCAAGGTCAAAATTGATCATGAATCAATAGCAAAGCTCTCAAAGCTGTTTGGGGTGTCTGCTGATTACTTGATGGGCATATCCGATCATTCTGAAGACCGGGCTGTTAAGATTCCAGTGCTGGGTACAATTCCGGCAGGCGTACCGCTCGAGGCCATAGAGGATATAATTGATTATGAGGAAATACCGCAGGCGCTTTTGACTGGCGACAAAGAGTATTTTGCACTTGAAGTAAAGGGCGACAGTATGTGGCCTGATTATCTACCGGGAGATGTGGTGATTGTAAGGAAGCAGCCTGTTTGCAATTCAGGTGACGATTGTATAGTCTATGTAAACGGATACGATGCAACGCTAAAACAAGTGAAATTCAATGATGCAGATCGTAGCCTGTCACTTGTGCCGAGAAACCCGTCATATCCACCTCGCACATTCACTCAGGAAGAGGTCGATACTTTGCCAGTGACTATTGCTGGAGTGGTTGTTGAACTCCGAAGAAAGATAAAAAAATAAACGCATCCGTAGAGGATGCGTTGTTAATAGTAGTGTGGCCACGAGCAAGGATATAAAACATATCTTTATAAAAATTCATAAGGGGAGATGTTTGTGGGGACTCGGTTTAGAAAAAGTATCAAAATTGCTCCTGGAGTAAGAATCAATGTCGGGAGAAAGTCTGTGGGTATGAGTATCGGCGGCAAATATGGTGGAATGTCGTTTAATTCGCGAACTGGGGCGCGTGCGCGTGTGTCTGCACCGGGTACAGGTTTGTCATATTCGACAAAGATTAGTGGAGGGAACCGCAAAAGAGCCGATTCTTCGCTCAGAACGAGAAATACCCAAAGCGATGATACAATAGCAGTGAAAAAACATGGAACTATCCGAAAAATATTAGGGGTTGTGTTCGCAATAATCGCTATACGTAGCGTAATTGTAGCGTTCTCGTCCAGCACAGATTTCTTAGATATCATAATTAATGCTTTCGTTGTTGGTGTATGCGGATACATTTCAGTACTGTTTTTCAAGCCCTCAGTGCTGGGCCCAACTAATGATGATTCAGATATTGAGCTTGATGATTATACCGCTCTATACGATGAGGATACGAGTGATGATTTTGAAGAAAAGGTCAAAGGCCCGCTCCTGCCTTTTTCGGTTGACGCGTGGGATGGGTATGTTTCACCATCCGGCGGATATGTTAACTACGCAAGGTGGCAGGTGATTGGAATCAATCCAAAGACTAACCGAAAGAATAAACGAGTGTATGAAACACGTAGAGAGGAACAGGCAATAAAGTGCGCAATTGACGAGGGCTTTGAGGCGCCATTTGAAGTCACCGCAATTCCATTTGACCCACCGAGTGAACGGCAATTAGATTATGCAAACAGTATAGGAATCTATGTTCCACCTGAAGCGTGTAGATATGATGTGAGTGCAATGCTTTCGCGTTATGAGGACGATGATGAAGAGCCGGTTGACGAGAAGATAGCAAAAATGGCTAATATTTATGGCATCATGTTCTCACGTTATGCTGGCAAAAAGGCAATTTTAAATAAGGCTCATCAGCTGCCAAAGATGGAATACAACGGTTTTATTTATGCGATTTCCGATAATAAAAATGGAATATAATACTGACATTATTAATACCCTGCTCCGCTACATAGATGAATACAAATGGGGCTGGGGCATAGCTCGGCGGCAGTTAAGAATGCGTTTTAACGTGGATATCCCCGTGCCGGAGCTGCAGAGGATATATAAACAGGCAAAAGAAAAATAAAAAAAGACCGCTCGGTGCTGCAACACCGAACGGTCGAGTAGAAAACATACCAAGCATGACCAAGGGAGTAGTCTACTTTTTTATGCTATCATAAAATTTTGCGTAATGCAAGTTGATTTAAACTCCAAGCTCAGCTTTTAAACTCCAAGCTCAGCTTTTAATGCACGCTGGAGAACAGCAGAAAAGTTTATATCTTCTCTTTCTGCCATAGTATTGAGCCATGCAGGAATACTCAAGGTCTTTTTTACGGCCTTGTTATTAAAATACCTTCGATATTCCAACGTATCGCATTCGATAAGTGTCCAAAAATCTCCCTCTTTACAGATGAGTTTGGATATATCAGATGCATTTGGAATCGGTTCTTTCCGCTCTTCTCTGTCGTAAAGCATTAAACAAAGAGCGTCCTGTGCCATTTCAATTGCTTCTTCGAGTGTTTCGCCCGAGGTTGCACAGCCTTCTACATCCGGAAAGCTGACGCTATAACCGCAAGATTCCTTGCTGAAAAGCGCAGGATAAATGTATTTAGTTTTCAATTTGGGCAATCCTTTCTAATTTACTCTAACCTTGTTGCTTCTAATAACTATTCTCTGTACTGTTCTTAAATATTTTATCGGAGCAGGAGGGGCTTTATTCAAGCCCCGCGCTCGTGCGTATTGTTTTTAGTGTTCCGTTTGGTACGTCTTCGGTTTTGTGTCTACCCACTGAAAACCGCTGACCGGTCAATGGGCTGTACCAAATCCTGTGCCGCTTGCCTTCTCGCTCAACCACGCAGCCAATGCTTCGTAGCTGTTTCTCGAGCTCGCTATATTTCATGAGGCCCTCCGTTCTGTAGGATGTATATATAATAACACGTAAGATTACGTATGTCAATACCTTTACGTAATTTTACGTAAAAATTTCGTGGTGATATTATGCCCAAAAGAAATTCCCCCGAGTTTTACTGGGATGAAAAACGCAAGCGGTATCGCAAGCGCATAAAGGATAAGGCTACCGGCAAGTGGGTATCGGTGTACGGAAAGACAAAAGACGAATGCCGCAGCAATGCAAAGAGAAGAGCAGCCGAACTGGCTGAAGCGGCACGCGTAAAAGAAATACCGTTTGTCTTCGAGTATGCTGCAAAATGGTTTGAGCTTTATACTGCTGAGGTAGGTGAAAAGCGCAAAGACGATTATCGGAATGCAATCAACAATCACATATGCCCCGTTATTGGCGGCTTGCCAATAACAGATGTGACACCCGATGATATTGCCGCCCTTATGCTCACGCTTTCGGATCGCTCTCACAGCCTGCAGCAGAAGGTAGTGACAACTCTAAAACGTATATTCAAAAGTGCTGTGAAGAACAAACTGATAAACGAATCGCCTTGTGAGGATCTTAAGGCCGGCGGCAAGGATAGCCCGGATAAAGTTCCGCTCACTAAAACTCAGCGGACGAGGCTACTTGATGCGGTAAAGAGTACAAGAGCAGAGCTTTTTATTATGATCGGACTATATACGGGCTTGCGCAGGGAAGAGATACTCGGCCTGAAGTGGGACTCGGTTTATTTATCTGACGGCGTATCGTATATTGCGGTAAGACGAGCTGTGAAGTGGGACGGGAAGAATGCGCCTATCGTCAGCGAATTACTTAAAAGCAATGCCGCGTATCGGAATATACCGTTGCCGCCCCAACTGATCGAACCGCTTACTTTGGCTAAAAACAGCTCTAATAGCGAATTTGTAATCTGCAACAAAAATGGCGGCGCAATGTCCGCGACATCGTTCAGAAAAATGTGGGATGCGGTACGGGTGCGGAGTGTAAGGGACGTAACGCATATGGTCGACGGAAAAACTGTTACGGAGCACTTAAAGCTTGGAGAGAAAATCCCGAAGCATAACATTGTCATATCAATCGACTTCCCGGTAACACCGCACCAACTGCGCCACACATACATAACGGAAATGATCCTTTCGGGCGCGAACATAAAAACTGTGCAGTATCTCGCTGGGCATAAGTCTGTGCAGCTTACGCTGGACATATATACTAAGCTCATGGCAAACCGCCCGGAGGACACCATACATGCAGTACTCGGAGCGTTTGGGGCTCCGCGTGTGGTCCCAAACAATGATGAAAGCAAAGAAAGCGTTGATAAATCAATTGCTTTTGACAAAGGAAGCGCGCCCTTTTAAGCAGGGTGTCCGGGGTTCGAATCCCCGCTGGAGCACCAAAAAAAGAGACGGTCATCAGGCCGTCTCTTTTGCTGCTGTTTTGCCGGTCGAGAACCCCGGACACGAATGCGAGATCGACGGTTGCCGCTTTAGCGGCGAGGCGATAGATATTAAAATAAAAGCTTTTCCGCGCAAAGCGCGGCAAAAAGCCGGGGTTCGAATCCCCGCTGGAGCACCAACACAAAACCGTTTCAAAAGAGGCGGTTTTGCTGCATTTTGTGCATTTTTCGCTCATTTTTCGCCTTAGAAGTTGTAAAATTTGAAATAGAATTTTCGAGGCTTGTGTACATTATTTCAATCTCGCGCCGCTGTTCCAGCGTCAAATAACGGTATCCGTTCAATGCTTTAACCTACTTCCGCCGTCCTCCGGATAAAAATTAATGCAGGAAAAACCGTAACGGTTTTCTCCGTATATAATGTTACTCTCAACAACGAATGTCAAAAACGCGGTTTTTCCCTTGCCAAACGGCGAACAACAATGTATAATTACTTAGTACGTCTATACTGAATTTGTATAGGATTAAGGAGGCTTCCTATGGCCAATAATTATAAAAGACGCGCCGGAGACCGTGTTGAGGGCAGACGGCTGCGTTCACTCAACGGCTTTTACAATTTTATTCCGTTCATAATGCCCACGCGAAACGACGCGCTCAACTACTATGAGGAATCGTTTGAAATAACCAACGCCGACCGCTGGTTCAGAAAGCAGCGTGTAGCGGGCTATAAGGGCATGGGCATGCTGCATCTGCTCATCGCTGCCTATGTTCGCGCCTGCGCATATCTGCCCGGCCTCAACCGTTTCTGCGTCGGCAAGCGCATTTACGCACGTAACGATATCGAGATCGTCATGGCCGTAAAGCGCAGCCTGACCATTGATTCGTCCGAGACTACCATCAAGGTCGTTTTCAAGCCCACCGACACGATTTACGACGTTTATAACCGCATGAATGCGGCTATCGACGAGATCAAGAACTCCGACGAGGAAAACGGCACGGAGGAATTTGCAAACAAGTTTGCCGCCCTGCCGCGCTTTATCATAAGCTTTGCGATATGGCTTCTGCGCGTCGCCGACTATTTCGGCCTGCTGCCGAAGAAGCTCCTGGACGTGAGCCCCTTCCACGGCTCGATGATAATCACCGACCTCGGCTCGCTCGGCATCGGCCCGATTTATCATCATATCTACAACTTCGGCACGCTGCCGGTGTTCGTATCCTTCGGTGCAAAGCGCCATGTGCACGAGCTTGACCGCCACGGCAATGTTGTCGACCGCAAGTATGTCGACGGCAAATTCGTTCTCGACGAGCGCACGGTCGACGGCCACTACTATGCAAGCGTGTTCAAGATCATAAACCGCATCATCCAGGATCCCTCGGTGCTTGAGGTCCCCCCGGCGAAGGTAAACGAGGATATTTTCTGAACATTAATTAATAATACGGCTGAATCAGAAACGGTTCAGCCGTATTTTTCTGCTCATTTCGGGCAAAATATCTGCGGTGATCAACATGAACAAAATGATCGGTCGGCAGACCGTGCGCCCCGAAGTACCGCCGTCTGTCGTGTCCTTTGCCTCCGTCGTCGGGCAGAAGGAGGGCGAGGGGCCGATAGGGCACTGCTTTGATAAGATATGTCTCGATGCGTACTTCGGCGAAAGCTCGTGGGAGAAGGCCGAAAGCTCGATGCTCAAGGAGTGCTTTGAGCTGTGCTGCGACAAGCTGGGCATTCCGCCGGGGGAGCTTGACATGATATTCTCCGGCGATCTTTTAAACCAGTGCGTGAGCTCCGCGCTTGCGCTTAAAAACACCGGCGTGCGGCACTTCGGGCTGTACGGTGCGTGCTCGACCATGGGCGAGGCGATGGCCCTCGGAGCAATGGCAATTGACGGCGGCTTTGCCGGGCGCGTGTGCGCCGTCACAGGCTCGCACTTCTGCTCGTCCGAGCGGCAGTACCGCTTTCCGCTCGAGTACGGCGGACAGCGCACGCCGACCGCACAGTGGACGGTGACTGGCTCGGGCGCCGTTATATTGCAGCGCGAGGGCAAGGGACCGTATGTGACGTATATGACGCCCGGAAGGATAGTTGATGCCGGGATAACGGACGCAAACAACATGGGAAGCGCCATGGCTCCGGCGGCATATGAAACGCTCAAGGCGCACTTTGCCGACACGGGCAGAGAGCCGGACTATTACGACATGATAGTCACCGGCGACCTCGGCGCTATCGGGCATGACACGCTCGAGGAGCTATTCCGCCGCGACGGCGTGAAGCTCGGGAAATTTTACACCGACTGCGGCGTGCTCATATTCGACCGCGAGCGGCAGGACGTTCACGCCGGCGGCTCGGGCTGCGGCTGCTCGGCCGCGGTGTTCTGCTCGCTTATAATGCGCGGCTTTTCCGAGGGCAAGTGGGAAAAAGTCCTGTTTGCGCCGACCGGAGCGCTCATGTCGCCGACGAGCACCCAGCAGGGAAACAGCATCCCCGGCATATGCCATGCGCTCGCCATCGAAAAGACGCTGCCCGACCGAGGTGAATGACATGCTTATTGAATATCTCAAGGTTTTCGCCGTGGGCGGCGCGCTGTGCGCTATCGGTCAGCTGCTCATTGACAAAACGAAGCTCACTCCGGCGCGTATACTGACGGTCTACGTTGTTTCGGGCCTTATCCTTGAAGCTGCGGGGCTGTACTCTCCGCTCGTAAAATGGGCGGGTGCGGGAGCGACCGTTCCGTTGACCGGCTTCGGCTCGACGCTTGCAAGGGGCGTGGAGAAGGCAGTTTCCGAAAAAGGCGTTCTCGGCGCGTTCACGGGCGGCTTCACCGCCGCGGCAGCGGGCATATGCGCCGCCGTGTTCTTCGGAATTATCGTCACCCTGCTTTTTAAGCCCGGGGAGAAAAAATAAAAAAACGCCCCGCGGGGCGTTTTTTTATTTTTTATTAATCTGTGACCTCGCATACGCTTTTTACGAAGCTCGTCAGCTCATCGTTATCTATCCACCAGGCCGTATCGCCGCTGATGCCGAATTCCAAAGAGCCTAAAGGCGCGTCGGCCTGATTGAGCTTATAGCGCTCTCCGTCGATCTCAATCAAAATTCCGAATGCCTCGGTGATCCCGGCGTGCTCGCTGTTCTCGGCAAAGTCATCGTCCGTCAGCTTGTTGAGCAGCGATACGAGCCTGGCCGTTTCCTCTTGAGTCAGATAGTTTTGAACATCGTTTTCACCATCCCAGCTCCACGCCAAGGCGCTGGTGATGTCCTCTGCTTTGAGATCATGCATCCAAATGCAAATTTCCTTTTCGGGCTTTGCCGAGCATGCGGCGAGGGAGAGAATACATACTGCGGCGAGGATAAGCGCTGCAAATTTTTTCATCCGTTTTACCTCTTTTATGGTGCGTAGGGTGACTTATTTCTCGTGAACTGTCAGCTCCAGCACGTCGGGGCGTGCATAGTGCCCGACTGCGTCGTGCTCCATTTTGCAGGCTGCCGGAAGCTCCATGTCGAGCTCGGCATAGATTATCGTCTCCTCATCCCAGACCGGCTGCGTCAGATAGTGGCCGTAGGGGTCTATGATGCAGCTTCCGCCGCGGCAGACCATGTCCGGCTGACGCTCGACGGCGTCCTTTTCGTTGAGATCGGAGGGGTATGAAGACTTGCGCACTATCATATCGGAATTTATAAAAAAGCACTTGCCCTCGATGGCGATGTGCTGTATCGTCGCCTGCCACTCGGGATTGTCGTTGGTGTTCGGAGAAATATATATCGTTATTCCCTTCTGATACAGGGCAACACGCGCAAGCGGCATGTAGCTTTCCCAGCAGATAAGGCTTCCGATAGGCCCCCACGGCGTTTCGGTCACGGGGAAATAGTCCTTGTTCGCGTCGCCCCAGACGACGCGCTCTGCTCCCGTGGGCTTGAGCTTGCGGTGCACCTTATACGAGCCGTCGGGCTCGAAGATGACATTGCTGTTATAGAGCGTTCCGAGAACGGTGTCGCGCTCTGAAAAGCCGATGCTTACATACGCTCCGGCGCGCACTGCGGCCTCGGCAAGGGCGTTAAAGTCAGCATCATCCACGACGATCGACGCATCGTAATAGCGCTTCCAGTCCTCTCTTCCGGGCTCGGTGCGCTTGCCCATGCTGAAGCCGAAGCTCATTCCGATGGGATAGCCGGGGATGAAAAGCTCCGGAAAAACGATGAGGTCGGGCTTTTTCTGAGCCGCTTCTTCAATATATTTAAGTGTTTTTTCAAGCGAGGCCTTTTTATCAAACATACAGGGCTCTGCCTGAACAAGCGCGACCCTGCAGCATTTTGCGATATCCCTCATGATCTGTGCTCTCCTTTGCGGTTTTATGAAAATATTGTAGCATGAACAAAAGTGCTGCACAACAAAAAAGTGCCCGGAAATACGCTGAAATATGTGTGAGCCTTAAAAATGCCATTTCGATTCTCACAATGCTATGCTTCGGGATCTTGTCTCCAAGCCTTAAGTGTGCCGCAACAGCTTTTCCGTCAACCATATTCTACGGGATCAGCCGTGAGAGCTTGCCGGAACGCCCGCAGGAAATCAACGACCGGCAGACCTTCGGACACTGGAAAGGATATTGCGTATACGGGAAGAAGCGCACGAAGGGTTACTCCTGATTTTTGCAGCGTTTTTGACATTCGGGAAAGGAATGACGGCAATTGCTGATACCGGCATGAAAAAAAGGAATGGGAAATTTGCAAAAATATCTTGCAAATTCAACGATTTACGCTTAATATGTTAATTAACAAACGAACTTTTTGCGGCATATGTCAATTTTTTGGCCCTGCTGTATCAAGGGTTTAAGGCGTGCTTAATATTGAAAGGATGCTGAGCAATAATTTAACAATTTAAATTGCTTGAACTTTATCAATATAAAATGTACAAAATTCGTTGAAATTATGGAGATGTTTTGTTATTCTTAACATATTAAAGTTTTTCAACGTCATAAAATTGAATATAGTATAAAGAAAAATTACGAAGGGAGGAGAGCTGATGGCATTTGATGAAATTGCCGGAATAAGCGCGGCAGAGGAGAGCATGCGCCTTAATATTGCCGAGGCGCAGGCGGAGGCCAAAAGAATAGTCGCGCAGGCAGAGCTTGCCGGAAAGACTGACATTGCCGAGGCGAGGGAAAAAGCGGCCGGAGAGCTTGCCGTGCGCAGAGCCGAGGCAAGCACCGCGGCGGAAAAAGAAGCACATGAGATATATCTGAAGGCGGAGAATAAAAAAGCGGTGCTCCGCGCCAAAGCAGAAAGCCGCCGTGAAAAAGCGGCAAAACTTATTGCGGAAAGGATTGTGAACGGGTAATGGCCATTGAAAAAATGAAAAAGCTCAGGCTGATTGCCGTTCGCAACCAGAAAAAAGCTCTGCTGCGAAAGCTCCAGCTTCTCGGCTGCGTTGAAATGTCAGAGCCCGAGCTTTCCGAGCTTACGCCGGAGCTGAGGCAGCATCTCTCAAAAGAGGGAAGCGACGTGACCAAGGTCAGAGCCGATTATGCGATGCTTATTCAGGCTGTAGAGCTTCTGGATAAGTACGCGCCCGTAAAGAGCAAGCTCCTTTCCGCAAAGCCCGAGGCCGAGGTCAAAACGCTGCTGGACGACTCAACGCTCTCGCCTACGCTTGAAACTGTCCGCAGGATAGTTACCATAGACGAGACCGTGCGTAGGATAAACGCAGAGGGTGCACGCATTGCGGGAAGCATAGACGCATTGAAGCCCTGGCTTGAGCTCGACTATCCGCTCGACGGGCAGGGAACACAGCGCTGCGCCGTGACGCTGGGCTTTATGCCCATGTCGGTGAGCCTTTCAGAGGCCCGGCAGAGCCTTGCCGAGGCAATGGAGGAGGCTGAGCTCATCAGCGTATCCGACGACAGTGCTCAGCATTATCTGGCGCTTATCTGCTTTAAGGAGGAGCTTCCCGCGGCGCTGGATGCGCTGAGGGTACATAACTTCTCCGTTGCGGCCTTCGGAAGCTCAGATGGCACGGCAGCCGAGAGCACCGAAAAGCTCAATGCCGAGCTCAGCGAGCTCAAAAAGCAGAAGGCCGAGCTCACAGACGAGATATCTGCCATGGGCGAGCACCGGCAGGAGCTTAAGCTCTGTGCCGACAGGATGGAGACCAAGGTCGCCTACGCCGAGGCCGAGGGGCAGCTTTACGGCATGGAAAGCGCCGTCGCGCTCCAGGGCTGGGTGCTCGCGAGAAAGGTCCCCGAGCTTGAGCAGACTCTTGAGAAATTCGACTGCGCGTGGGAGCTTACGGATCCCGAGCCCGAGGAGTACCCCGAGGTTCCCGTGGCTCTTCGCAATAACAAAATAACAAACGCGCTGAACATGGTCACGAATATGTACAGTCTGCCGTCATATGACGGCGTTGACCCGAATCCGCTTATGGCACCGTTTTTCATTTTGTTCTACGGACTTATGATGGCGGACATGGGCTACGGCCTTATAATGATCCTTGCGGCGGTCGTGGCGATGAAGAAGATAAGGCCCCGCAAGGGCGCTCTGAGCTTCTGCCAGCTGCTTTTGTACTGCGGTGTATCGACCTTCATAATGGGCATACTCACAGGCGGCTTCTTCGGCGACGCGCTCGCGCAGATCGGAAAGATAACCGGAATGCCCGACGGCTGGGGCGAGCTGTGGTGCCTGTTCAGCCCGATGACCGACGTTATGACGGTGCTCATCGGCGCGATGGTGCTCGGGCTTATCCATCTGAATGTCGGCATGGTCATAAGCGTTGTCGAGAAGGTCAAAAAAGGCGACGCGGCCGGAGCATTCTGGGAGGAGGGCTCGCTGTGGGTCATTCTCATCGGGGCTGTCATGACGGCGCTCAAGGTAGGCAGCATCGGCGGTGTGCCGGTGGTTCTTGTTATCGGCTGCGTTATGCTCTTCTATGGCGGAAGCCGCGGAGCAAAGGGCTTCGGCAAGCTGACGAGCCTGTTTTCGACGCTTTACAACACCGTGACCGGCTGGTTCGGCGACATACTTTCATACTCGCGAATTATGGCGCTGATGCTCGCCGGCAGCGTTATCGCAACGGTCTTCAACACCATAGGCGGCATAGCCAATACCCTTTGGCTGTTTATCCCCGTGTTCATTATCGGACACAGCCTGAACTTTGCTCTTAACCTCCTTGGCTGCTATGTACACGATCTGAGACTTCAGTGTCTCGAGTACTTCGGCAAGTTCTACAAGGACGGCGGCAGGGCGTTCAAGCCCCTTGAAGTAAGCACAAAATATTACGATATAGCTGAAGAATAATAGGAGGATATCAATAATGGAATTTCTGTTTGCACACTCAGGCCTTGCAATAGGTCTTCTCGGCGCGGGTCTCGCAGCATGCATGGCCGGCGCAGGCTCGGCAGTCGGTACCGGTATCGCCGGTGAGGCCGGCGCGGGACTTGTCACCGAAGACCCCGCTAAGTTCGGTAAGGCGATGATCCTTCAGGTCATCCCCGGCACCCAGGGCCTGTACGGTCTGGTCGTTTTCTTCGTCGCGATCATGAACATGGGTCTGCTTGACGGCACGGCTCTTAACCTTTCCTTTGTCGACGGCTGCCGTTACTTCGCGGCATGCATGCCCATCGCCATCGGCGGCCTCGTTTCCGCTATCGGACAGGGCAAGGTCGCGGCGGCGTCGGTCAATCTGCTTGCCAAGAACCCCGATCACTGGGCGAAGGGCATGATCCTGTGCATCACCGTTGAGTTCTACGCAATTTTGTCCCTGCTTGCATCGATGATGATGCTGCTGTACATCTGATCCGACGGTGAAATATAACGTAAAGGCAGGGCTTTACCATGAAAGGCACTGAAAAAATAATAGCACATATCCGGGCCGACGGCGACGCGCAGGCGAAAAAGATAATTGACGAAGCGTCAAAGCAGGCCGAAGAGCTCCGTGCGGAGAGCTTCAAGGCCGCGCTTGCCGAGTATGAAAAGCTCATGCAGGCCGGCAATGCCGAATGCGAGGACATCCTCAGCGGCAGCCGCCGTATTGCGGAGATGGAGGCAAAAAAGAGCGTCCTTTCCGTAAAGCAGGAGATGGTCGCCTCGGCGTTTGACGCCGCACGCAGCGAGATAGTCAATATGCCTCGCGATAAGTATACGCAGTTTCTTGCGCGCATGGCGGCCGATGCAGCCTCCACCGGCGAGGAGGAGATACTCCTCAACGAGTCCGACAGAAAGGAGCTCGGCAAGGCTGTCTGCAAGGCTGCAAACGAGCTGCTTTCGGCAAAGGGAGTGCCCGGCAGGCTCACCTTGAGCGAGGACACTGCCGATATCTGCGGCGGAGTTATCATCCGCTGCGGCGGCATAGAGACAAATTGCAGCATTGACGCGCTCATTCGCCAGTGCCGCAGCGGTCTTTCGACCGAAGTCGCGGCAGTGCTGTTTGAGTGATGCTCCGGCGCTGTAAATCCCGAAAAGGGAGGGAATGAATTGTCAAATAAAAAGTGCGTCAGAGAAAAATATCTGTATCTTTCCGCGATGCTCAGAGCCAGGGAGGCCAGAATGCTCACCCGCGACAGGGCAGAGCGCATGATAGATGCGCCAAGCTTTGACGAGGCGGCTAAAATGCTCACCGACTGCGGCTATAAGGACATGTCGGGCTTTTCGGCAAAGCAGGTCGAGCAGACTCTTGCAGAGCACAGAGCGGAGATATTCGCGGAGCTTGCACGTATATCCCCGGACGCAGAGCCCATCGAAATCTTCCGCATGCGGTATGATTACCACAACGCCAAGATCGTCATAAAGACCGAATCAGGCGGAAGCGACCGCTCCGATCTCATGAGCAAGTCGGGCAGAGTGAACCCCGAGGAGCTTAAGCGCAGCTTCACGGAGGAAAAATATCTGAGCCTGCCGCCGGTGCTGGCCGATGCAATGGTCGAGGCAAAAAGCGCTCTTGCAAGATCGCAGAATCCCCAGCTTGCCGATTTCATACTCGACAGGGCGTATTTTTCGGAGCTCCTCGCGGCGTCGCAGAAGCTCGGCAGCGCGTTTTTGCGCGGCTATGCGCAGACGATGATAGACGCGGCAAACCTCAGAAGCGCTGTGCGCACCATGCGCATGAACAAGGACGCGGAGTTTCTCAAGACGGCGCTCGTTTCGGGCGGCGGCATAGACACGGGACGCATCCTTGCGGCCTTCGGCTCGGGTGACACGCTCGCGGCAATATACGCAAACACGCTGCTTGCAAACGCGGCGGTGCTCGGTGCGGCGGCCGTAAAGGGAGGCACACTTACCGAGTTTGAGCTTGCCTGCGATAACGCTGTGACGGCGTATCTCACGGGCGCGAGGCTCGTTGCCTACGGCGAGGCGCCCGTTATAGCATATCTTGCCGCTGTTGAGGGCGAAGTGACCGCGCTGAGAATGATACTCACCGGGCTCCTGGCCGGACTTCCGGCCGAGACCATACGGGAAAGGCTGCGTGATCTGTATGCTTAAAATTGCTGTTATAGGACGGCGCGAGACCGTTATGGGCTTCACTGCGCTGGGGCTGGAGGCATATCCGGTCACCGACGGCTCTGAGGCAAAGGCGATACTTCGCACGCTCACCCACGACAGGGAGGACGTTGCGATAATCTACGTCGAGGAGGATATCGCCGTCGAGCTTCAGAGTCAGATAGATAAATTCAAGGACAGTCCGAAGCCGGCGATAATCCTTATCCCCGGCAGAGAGGGCAGTCTCGGCATGGGGCTTTCGGCCCTCAATGCCGCGGTAGAGCGTGCCATAGGCACGAACATCCTCGAGAATAATTAAGAAAGAAAGGTATCTGTATGAGCGGAACTATAATAAAGGTCTCAGGACCGCTTGTAGTCGCGGAGGGCCTCGGCGACGCGAACGTTTCCGACGTTGTGCGTGTCGGCCCCGACCGACTTATAGGCGAGATACTTAACATGACCGGCGACAGCGCCTCGATACAGGTCTATGAGGAGACATCAGGTCTCGGACCGGGTGCCGAGGTCGAAAGCTCGGGCATGCCGATGTCCGTCGAGCTCGGACCGGGCATGCTGGAGAATATCTATGACGGTATCCAGCGTCCTCTGCCGGAGATTCGCGAGCTCACCGGCGCCACGATAAGCCGCGGCACCGACGTTCCGGCGCTCAATCGCACAAGGAAGTGGACGTTTGTACCCGTCGCGCACGAGGGCGACGAGCTCACCGGCGGCGACGTTATCGGCACCGTTCAGGAGACGAGTGCGATACTGCACAAGATCATGGTGCCGCCGAGCCTGAGCGGCAGACTCGTCAGCATAAAAGGCGGCGACTTCACCGTAACGGAGACCGTTGCCGTGCTGGAGGATAAAAGAGGCGAAAAGCACGAACTTACGATGATGCAGAAGTGGCCGGTCCGCATAAGCCGTCCCTACGCGTCAAAGAGCATGCCCACGCGCCCGATGAACTCAGGCCAGAGAATAATCGACACGCTGTTTCCCATCGCAAAGGGCGGCACGGCGGCAGTCCCCGGCCCCTTCGGCTCGGGCAAGACCGTCGTTCAGCACCAGCTTGCAAAGTGGTCTGACGTCGATATAGTCATCTACATCGGCTGCGGCGAGCGCGGTAACGAGATGACCGACGTTCTCATGGAGTTCCCCGAGCTCACAGACCCCCGAAACGGCGAGCCTCTTATGAAGAGAACGGTGCTTATAGCAAATACCTCGGATATGCCCGTTGCGGCGCGTGAGGCGTCTATCTACACCGGTATTACCATCGCGGAATACTTCCGTGACATGGGCTACGACGTCGCAGTTCTCGCCGACTCCACCTCGCGCTGGGCGGAGGCTCTGCGTGAGATGTCCGGCCGACTTGAGGAGATGCCCGGTGAAGAGGGCTACCCGGCCTACCTTGCCTCGCGTATCGCACAGTTTTACGAGCGCGCAGGCGTCGTCGAATGCCTCGGCTCGGATGAGCGCCGCGGCTCCGTTACCGCCATCGGCGCCGTTTCACCTCCGGGCGGTGATATCTCCGAGCCCGTGTCGCAGGCGACGATGCGCATAGTCAAGGTCTTCTGGGCACTCGACTCATCGCTTGCTTATGCGCGCCACTTCCCGGCGATAAACTGGCTGACCTCGTACTCGCTGTACGTCGACACGCTGGCAAAATGGTATAACGAGCAGTTCGGCCCCGAGTATATGCTCAACCGAGACAAGGCCATGCACATACTCCAGGAGGAAAACGAGCTTCAGGAGATTGTCCGTCTCGTCGGTCAGGACGCCTTGAGCCCTGCCGACCGCCTGACCATGGAAACGGCAAAAATGCTGCGCGAGGACTTTTTGCAGCAGAACGCCTTCGTCGATGAGGACGCGTATTCGTCCTACGACAAGCAGTTTGAGCTGATGCGCATGATACTCACCTTTGACGCTCTCGGGCGCGACGCTCTCGGCAAGGGCGCGGATATGAAGGCACTGTTCTCGATCGGCGCAAAGGAGCGCATAGGCCGTGCGAAGATGGCCTCTCCCGACAGCTACAAGCAGGAGTACGCTTCCATCCTTGAGCAGATGAAGACAGAGATCGATGCGGTCATCGCAGGAGGTGAGGACGCATGATTAAAGATTATAAGACCATACGACAGATAGCAAATCCTCTTATGATCGTCGAGCAGGTCGAGGGCGTTACCTATGACGAGCTGTGCGAGATCGAGCTGCCTAACGGCGAGACTCGCCGCGGTAAGGTCCTCGAGGTCGAGGGCGACAAGGCCGTCGTTCAGCTGTTCGACTCCGCGCAGGGCATAAACCTTGCACAGACTAAGGTCAGATTCCTCGGCCATCCGCTGGAGCTTGCGGTTTCCGAGGATATGCTCGGCCGAGTATTTAACGGTATGGGTCAGCCCATCGACGGCGGCCCCGAGCTTCTGGCCGACGCCCACCGCGATATTAACGGCATGCCCATGAACCCGGCGGCACGTGCATACCCGGCTGAATTTATCCAGACCGGCGTTTCTACCATCGACGGCCTGAACACCCTCGTCCGCGGTCAGAAGCTGCCCATATTCTCCGCCTCCGGCCTTCCGCACGCGGCACTGGCGGCGCAGATAGCGCGTCAGGCGCGAGTTCTCGGCGACGGAGAGAACTTCGCTGTCGTGTTCGCCGCGGTCGGTATCACGTTTGAGGAGTCTGAGTACTTCATTGAGGACTTCAAGCGCACCGGCGCCATCGACAGAACAGTTGTATTTTCAAACCTCGCAAACGACCCCGCGGTCGAGCGTATTGCAACTCCGCGTATGGCGCTGACGGCGGCGGAGTACCTTGCGTTTGAAAAAGACATGCACGTTCTTGTCATCATAACCGATATCACAAACTACGCGGAAGCTCTGCGCGAGGTATCGGCGGCAAAGAAGGAGGTTCCCGGACGCCGCGGCTACCCCGGCTATCTGTACACCGACCTTGCTACGATGTACGAGCGCGCCGGACGCCGCATAGGCTGCAAGGGCTCGATCACCATGATCCCCATACTGACCATGCCCGAGGACGACAAGACCCACCCGATCCCCGACCTTACGGGCTACATCACCGAGGGCCAGATCATCCTCAGCCGCGATCTGCACCGCAAGGGCATCGTGCCTCCCGTTGACGTTCTTCCGTCGCTGAGCCGACTGAAGGATAAGGGCATCGGCGAGGGCAAGACCCGCGAGGATCATGCCGGTACCATGAACCAGCTGTTTGCCGCGTACTCCCGCGGAAAGGACGCAAAGGAGCTCATGACCATCCTCGGCGAGGCCGCACTTTCCGACGATGATAAGCTGTTTGCCGAGTTTGCCGATGAGTTTGAGAAGACCTACGTCAATCAGGGCAACAGCACAAACCGCAGCATTGAAGAGACCCTCGACCTCGGCTGGAAGCTGCTGAGCATCCTGCCCAGAGCAGAGCTCAAGCGCGTAAAGCCCGAGATGATCGAAAAATATATGAAGTAAGGGGGAGTCTTTATGGCAGGCACCACGATAACCCCTACAAGAATGATGCTCAAGCAGCTCAAGGGCAGACTTAAAACCGCCCGACGCGGCCACAAGCTTATGAAGGATAAGCGCGATGAGCTGATGCGCCAGTTCATGGACATCGTGCGCCTTAACAAGCAGCTGCGCGAGCGCGTCGAGCAGGGGCTGACGGAGGCTTTCGCCGCCCTTCAGGTCGCAAGTGCGATCATGAGCCCCGAAATGCTCGAGCAGGCTCTGCTGTATCCGCGCCAGAGCGTTGAGCTCGATATGGAGTTTAAGAACATCATGAGCGTCAACGTTCCGCAGTATTCCTTCCACACGCGCAATAACGACCCCTCGGAGATATATCCCTACGGCTTTGCGCAGACCTCGGGCGAGCTGGACGATGCGCTCGAGCGCATGGCGACGGTGTTTGAGGATATGCTCCGGCTTGCACAGGTCGAAAAGACCATGCAGCTGCTGGCAGAGGAGATCGAAAAGACGCGCCGACGCGTTAACGCCCTGGAATACGTCATGATCCCGGAGCTTGAGAGCAACATAAAATACATCTCCATGAAGCTTGAGGAGAATGAAAACTCCACAAAGGTACGTCTTCTCAAGGTAAAGGAAATGGTTCTTCAGAACGCGCACGACTTCAAATAATGAAAAAATCTCCCGTTTGAAAAAACGGGAGATTTATTATGAAGGCTTATTCATCTCTGTAGCCGTTGGGGTTTTTCGTCTGCCAGCGCCATGAGTCGCGGCACATGTCCTCAACGTCAAACTCCGCCGACCAGCCGAGCTCACGGCGGCTTTTCTCAGGGGAGCAGTAGCACTCGTCGATATCACCCGCACGGCGGCCGACGATCTTATACGGAACGGTCAGACCGTTTGCCTTTTCAAATGCATGCACGAGCTCAAGCACGCTGCATCCGCGCCCCGTGCCGAGGTTGAAGACAAGCTCGCCCGTGTGCTCGGCCATGTACGATATCGCCGTGACGTGACCGCGCGCAAGGTCGACGACGTGGATATAGTCGCGCACGCCCGTGCCGTCGGGGGTGTTGTAGTCGTCGCCGAAAACGCGCAGATACTCAAATCTGCCGATTGCCGTCTGCGATATATACGGCATGAGATTGTTCGGAATGCCCTTGGGATCCTCGCCTATAAGGCCGCTCGGATGTGCGCCGACGGGGTTAAAATAGCGCAGAAGCGCAACGCTCCACGTCGGGTCAGCCTTGACATAGTCGCGCAGAATCTGCTCACACATATACTTTGTCCAGCCGTAGGGATTTGTACAATTGCCGATGGATGACGTCTCATACAGAGGCATATCGTTATCCGCAGAATACACCGTTGCCGAGGACGAGAAGATGATCTTCCTTACACCGTGTGCACGCATGGCCTCGCACAGGGTAATCGTTGAGCCGAGGTTGTTGTCGTAATACTCGAGCGGCTTTTCGACCGATTCGCCGACGGCCTTGAGCCCGGCAAAGTGGATGACGCAGTCTATGTCGTGCGCGGAGAATATCTCATCGAGCTTTTTGCGGTCGCGCACATCGGCTCTGTAGAAGGTGAAGGCTCTGCCCGTTATCTCCTCAATGCGCTCCTTTGCCTTTTCACTGCTGTTTACGAGATTATCTATGACGACAACGTCAAAGCCCTCCTCAAGCAGCTCCACGCAGGTGTGGCTGCCGATATAGCCCATGCCGCCGGTAACTAAAACTGTCATGCTTATCACTCCTTTGAGCCGATTTTAAAATATAATTATGAAAAAGGCAAGGCCCTGAGCCTTGCCTTTAAAAATATTTTACTTTTTGTGATATAATTTCTTCGCCTGATATTTCGGCTCGTAGGTGATATTGACGCCGATCTTGGAAAAAAGATTTTCGTCAACGCGAGAGAGAATGACCGAGGAATGCGCCTCGCAGCCTCGCAGCCTGCCGAGCTGATCGATGGCGAGCTCCGCGAGCGGATTTGTCACGGCACAGATGGAAAGCGCTATGAGAAGCTCATCGGTGTGCAGACGCGGGTTGTGGTTTCCGAGGTGCTCGACCTTGAGATGCTGGATAGGCTCAATGACGCTGGGCGCGATAAGCAGCAGCTCCTTGTTTATGCCCGCAAGCTTCTTGAGAGCGTTCATAAGGCATGCCGAGGATGCGCCGAGCAGCGAGCTTGTTTTGCCGGTGACTATCGTTCCGTCGGGCAGCTCGATGCTGACTGCCGGAGCACCGGTCTCCTCCGCACGGGCGGTTGCCGCCGCAACGACTGGACGGTCGGCCGAGGAAAGACCGATGGAGTTCATAATGAGCTCGATCTTGCGGACCTCCTCAACGGAGCCGAGACCCTGACGCAGTGAGCACGCCGCGGCGTAGTAGCGGCGGATGATCTCCTGCTTGGAGGCATTGCGGCAGGCTTCATCGTTTATGATGCAGTAGCCGGCCATGTTGACGCCCATATCAGTGGGGCTTTTGTATGCGCTCTCGCCGTAGATGCGCGTGAGGATGGCATTGAGCACGGGGAAGATCTCAACGTCGCGGTTGTAGTTTACCGTCGTCTCGCCGTAAGCCTCGAGATGGAATGGATCAATCATATTCACATCGTCGAGATCGGCAGTGGCCGCCTCGTAGGCAAGGTTTATAGGGTGCTTGAGGGGAATGTTCCAGATCGGGAAGGTCTCAAACTTGGCATAGCCGGCGTTTATGCCGCGGCGATGCTCATGATAAAGCTGGCTCAGGCACGTTGCCATTTTGCCGCTGCCGGGGCCGGGGGCGGTGACGACGACTAGACTGCGCTCGGTTTCAATGTAGTCGTTTTTGCCGAAGCCTTCCTCGGAGACGATAAGCTCGACATTCGAGGGGTAGTCGGGAATTATATAGTGGCGGTAGACCTTGACGCCGAGGCGCTCGAGCCGCTTCTGGAACAGCTCCGCCGCCGGCTGGCTGCGATAGTGGGTTATGACCACGCTGCCGACAAAAAGACCGATGCCGCGGAACGCGTCGATGAGCCTGAGCGTGTCCTCGTCATAGGTTATGCCAAGGTCGCCGCGGCGCTTGTTGCGCTCGATATCATCTGCGGAAATGGCAATAACGATCTCCGCCTCGTCCTTCATTTTAAGCAGCATCTTCACCTTGCTGTCCGGCTCAAAGCCCGGCAGGACACGTGAGGCATGGAAGTCGTCAAACAGCTTTCCGCCGAACTCGAGGTAGAGCTTTCCGCCGAATTTTGCAATTCTCTCTCTTATGTTGCGCGACTGCTCGCGCATGTATTTTTCATTGTCGAAGCCTGTCACATTCATAGTTATCAGTCCATCCGTTCCGTAATTTTCACAAATAAAAATTATATACCGCCGTGTCGAACCTTGTCAACTTTTTTAGATGCGCAAGCACGCATTTACGAATACGGTTATTGCGGCTGCCCGGTTCGAAACTGCCGACGAAACCATAAAAAACGGGCGATCGATGATCGCCCTTACGAGTTGACGGAAGTTCCGACCAAGACCGTTCCCTACAAGGCTGCGGCAGGTGCTTTGAAAAGCGGCAGCTTTACTGTTTTCTCAGCAGTCCCGATACCGGGCACCGGCACTAAACGTATCCGTAGGTGCCTTAATGCGCCGCTAAAAGAGGCTGGAGCTGCTTGCCGGCGAGGGCCGATTCAACAGTCGGAGCGATCAGCGAAAAATCCGATGCCATTGAGAAGGGCTTTTTGACGGGATCATCCTGCCGGAACGGTACGAAGTAGACATTTTTTCGGTTTAACAGCCCCGCGATGTTCGGAGCAGAGCCGGAGAGCGCATCGTTTGTCGAAAATGCGATGACAAGCGGCTTTGAGTTCCTCAGATGTGCCTTTGCCGCCATGGTGACGGCGGTATCGGTTATCCCGTGATTAATTTTCGCCATGGTATTTCCCGTACATGGAGCTATTATGAGCGCCTCCATGGGCTTTGCAGGACCTAATGGCTCTGCCTCGGCGATGGAGTGCACGGGCTCTGCGCCGCAAAGTGATTTAAGGCGCGAGATGAAGTCCGCGTGTGTGCCGAAGCGGGTGTCGGTCACGGCGGCGGTCTCGCTCATGATGGGTACGAGCTCGTATTTATCGGCAAGAACAGCAAGCTGTGAAAACAGCTTATCGTATGTGCAGTAGGAGCCGCAAAGGGCAATGCCTACGCGTGGTTTGTTCATGATACTACTCCTTTTAATATGTCAGAAACGGCGGCGAGCATAGCTTGCGCGGCGCTCTCGGGAGCGTAGCGTCCCGGCAGACCGCGCAGAACGGCAAGCTCCAGACCGAGCTCTCCGGCGGCTTTTTTGTCGATGCCGCCGGGTGCGGACGCAAGCTCAAGCAGGATGCAGCTGTCCTTAAACGCACGCAGATCGGGTATCACCTGCGCTGGAGCGGTGTTTATCACCGCGTCAAAGCCGCAGAGCAGCTCGGGCGGGCAGTCGGGTGTAATGGCTTTGCAGCCAAGCTCCGAGGCAAGCGCTCTTGCCTCGGAGTTTGCCGACATAAGGCATACGGCGGGGCACAGCGCCGAGAGCTTATTTATAAGAAGCTTTCCGATACGTCCCCAGCCTACGATGAGCACACGCATATCGCACAGTGCGGTCTTTGTTTTCCCCATCAGCTCACTCACGGCACCCTCGGCGGTCACGGCGGCGTTTTTCACCGTGAACTCCGGGCAGCGCATGCAGTCGTACGCTTTTATGCCGCGCTGCTCGGCCGCGGTTTTTATCCTGGCGCTTATCCCACCGCCGATGAGTATTGCGCCGTTTCCTGCGCAGTCGAGTATGTGCTCAATGCGGCAGGATTGAGTGCCAAGCGGTGCGGTCAAAAGCCCGTGCGCATCCTCGGCCGGCACGGGCAGTATTACAACCTCGGCCTCAACAGGGGAGCTTACGCCGCGGCAGCCGTCGGGCAACTCGGCCTTGTCAAGGCAAAAGCACAGCACCTCGTGCCCGCCCCTTTGCAGAAGCCGCGCCAGAATAACGCTGCGCTCATCGCCGCCGCAAACTAAAACATTCATCTCATCACCTCCGGTAATTTATAATATGCGTTGCATTAAATTCGGTGAGATGATAGAATGAGAAAAGTTTCGAATAAGAGGTGCGATATGAGCAGAGCTGACGAGATATTTATAGCCAATTGCAAGGATATACTGACAAACGGCGTGTGGGACACGGAGCTTGAGGTGCGCCCCCGCTGGGCCGACGGCGCTCCGGCGCACACGGTCAAGAAGTTCGGTATCGTAAACCGGTATGACCTCTCCGAGGAATTTCCGATATTGACGATACGCAGAACGTTCTGGAAATCGGCCATTGATGAGCTTTTGTGGATATGGCAGGCAAAGAGCAACAACGTAAATGAGCTGCGCACACGCGTTTGGGATGCGTGGGCGGACGAGACCGGCTCCATCGGCAAGGCCTACGGCTATCAGCTCGGCGTTAAAAACCACTATCCCGAGGGCGATATGGATCAGGTCGATAAGGTCATATGGGATTTAAAGCACAACCCGGCCTCGCGCCGCATAATGACAAATATCTATAACCACGCCGAGCTCAGCGAAATGGCACTGTATCCCTGCGCGTACTCTATGACCTTTAACGTCAGCGGCGATACTCTCAACGCCATACTCAATCAGCGCTCGCAGGACATGCTTGCGGCAAACAACTGGAACGTAGTGCAGTATGCCGTGCTCACGCATATGTTTGCGCAGATCGCGGGGCTCAAGGCGGGCGAGCTCGTGCATGTAATTGCCGATGCGCATATCTATGACCGCCATGTTCCGGCCATAGAGGAGATCATCGCAAATCCGCCCAAGGCCGCGCCGAGGTTTGTTATAGACCCCACGGTGGACGATTTTTATAAGTTTACGCGAGACAGCTTCAAGGTCGAAAACTACGAGTATTCCGAGTTCAAGACCAAAATCCCCGTCGCTGTCTGAAAGGAAAAGCCATGGACGCAATAGTTGCAGTTTATTCCGACTGGGGCATAGGCGCCGGCGGTACGCAGCCGGTCGTTTTGAAGGCCGACAGGCAGCATTTTGTCGAGCTCACGCACGGCAGAACCGTCATTGTCGGCAGGCGGACCCTTGCCGATTTCCCCGGCGGCAGGCCGCTCCGGGGGCGCAGAAATATTGTTTTGACACGCGGCGGCACGGCCATCGACGGCGCCGAGCTCGCGCACAGCGCAGCCGAAGCTTACGAAATGTCCAGCGCGGACGCGATGGTGCTCGGCGGACAGAGCGTTTTCCGCGACATGATGCCGTATATCGACCGTGTTTTCGTCACAAAAATAAATTGCCGTCCACGCTCGGACAGCTTTTTTGAAAACCTCGACGAGTCCTCCGACTGGCGCATCACAGACCAAAGCGAGGCGCTGCGCGAGGGAGATATTGAATACAGCTTCATTTGCTACGAAAGGATAGAGAGATGAAAAAAAGAACTGCTGCGGTTATGCTGCTCGTGCTGATGCTGCTTTCCGGCTGCGGAGAGGATACGCCGGCAGAGACGCCGGCGCCCACGGGAACTATCCTCGCTCAGGGCGAGAGCTTTGTCGTAATGGAGGAACACAGCGGCGGCGTCACAAAGTACAGCTACACGATAAAGGACAAGGCGGGCAAGGAGCTTGAGAGCGCCATCTGCGCAAAGCAGCCTCTCGTTGCCGCCATAAACGACGATCTTCTCGGCGTGCGGTTTTACGTCAACGATAAGACCTTCTGCCGCTATTACGATCTGAAAAACAGCCGCGTTTCCGAATCGTTCTTTAACGCCTTTTGGGATAACGGAAAGCTCGTCGCCTATCACGATTATGATAACGGCCACCGCATGATGGTGCGCGACATGTTCAATGCAAACGGCTATTATTACGAGCAGAAGCTCGATGTTCAGGCGCTGTCTATAACCGTCACAGCCTGTGAGCAGAATGAGGAAACGGGTGAGCTCAATGTCACCTATACCTATGGAGATACGGGCACGGAGCATGAAATAACGCTTCCGACGAAGCCCGCCGAGACAGAGGACGCGGAATAAGCATAAAAAATGCAGAGCCATTGGCTCTGCATTTTTTATTATCAGTATCAATCTTCCTTGCTTTTGCTCTGCGCGGCGGTGTAGTCTGCGTAGGACTGGAAAACGAAGCCATCGTCGGTGATGAACTGACTGAAGTCGATGCTGTCGTAAAGCTTGGTGTATTCTATCTTTGCACTGCTCGCCCAGTCGGCAATGTCCGAATCGAACTCAACGGGAGCTGCGAGATAGGTCAGGGGAACGACCGACTGCTGATAGCCGTTGGAGTAGGATACAAGATCGGTGCCCTTCGTCGGCAGACGCATAATGACATGGTAGCCGAACTGCGATTCGACAACGTCTGAGACCTCGTATTCTTTAAGTGCGCGGCTCGCGTCGTCATACTCTGTGACCATGCTGCCCTTTGTGAAGCAGTAACCCTCGGGGAACTGCGCAAGGCCGGTGTCCTCGCTGTATTCATTCATGAGCTCCTTAAAGCGCGTCCAGCGCGCACTATCGTCAGTTATGGCCTTGAGCTCGGCGCACAGCTCCTCGGCCTTTGCCTTCTTTTCGGCCTTCTGCTCGTCGGAAAGCTCCTTAGATGTGGATTTTCCGTCTTCTCCGGTCACGGTCTCGCTGGTCAGGAACAGGATGTGCGCGGAGGTGATATAGTTGTTTTCCTTGGCATAGGCCTGTACCTTTTCTTCGCTGAGCTTGCTGCCCTTCTCGCCGTAGAGCTCGGTGAAAAGGTCAATGTACAGATAATTAAGGCGGCAGCGCTCTCTATAGCTGTCCTCGGTGTAGCCGTAGGTGGCGAAGAAGGCCTTGAGCTGAGTGTCGGCCTTGTCGTCGGAGGTAACATACTGCTCCTTTATGCTTTCGATCTGCTTGTCGATGCCGGACTCCTGCTCATCGGTGAGCGTAACGCCGAGCTCCTTGGCCTTCTGCTCGACCACGCGGTATCTTGCAACCTGCTGACCGGCGCGCTTGAGACACCAGTCGAGATTCGTTGTCGTGTCGTCGAACATGAACTTGCCGTCCCAGTCGACGGTCGTTCCGGAATAGCTCTTATACAGATCCTCCAGCTCGCTGACCGCCTGGCTGAGTCCTGCCATATATTCGTCAAAGCCGACTGCCGTGCCGTTGACGGTCATCACGGTGTCCTCCTTGGCGTTGTTCGAGCAGCCCGCCGCACAGCAGCAGAGCATAACGAGAGCAAGTATCAGTGCAATAATTTTTTTCATAACGTAACTCCTGTTGTGTGAAATACCATAGCTGGCAGGTGTTTGACTCCCGTCAGCTATACGATTATAACCGAAAAGCACTAAATAATCTACGCTTTTTTGTAAACTAAAGAGCAATATCGCATATCTGGCAGCTTATATCGCCCTTGGGCGTGATCTCAAGCCTTGCCCAGGTTCGGTTCGGAAGCTTACCAGCCGTTCCGGGATTTATGACAAAAATGCCGCCGAGCTGCTCGAACAGCGCCCTGTGCGTATGCCCGAACATGGCTATCTGTGCGCCGCAGCACTCGGCTGCATACAGCAGAACATCGAGCCTTCCGCCGCGCACGGCGTAGCGGTGGCCGTGGGTCAGAAATGCCTTGTACGGCCCCAGAGCTATGAGCTTGTAAGCCTCCTCGCCGTCATAGTATCCGTCGCAGTTGCCGGGAACGCAGCACACGGGGAGCAATGGGAATTTTTCGCGCAGAGCCTCCGCGTCGCGCATACCGTCACCGAGATGGATGATCTGGTCGGGCTTATATTCCGCGACGGCGTTTTCCATGCCGCGGGAAAAGCCGTGAGTGTCCGAAAAAACGGCGATCTTCATAATCTGCCTCCTGTGAGAATAAAATTGTAAAGCTTTGACCGGCTCATGAATATAATGTGAGCGGGTGATAGTGATGAAGGATCTTGAGAAGCTCGGCAGCGAGCTGAAAAAAAGCGGCAGGAGCGAGGCTCTCATAAAGCTGGCCGAATCGCCCGACGGCAAAGCGGTCGGCCGCCTTGTCGATCCGGAGACCGTGCAGAAAGCCGCAAAGGACGGAGATATGGCGGCTCTGCAGGACATACTGCGCGGCGTTCTCTCGACCGACGAGGGAAAGCGTCTTGCCGAGAATCTGCGCAAAGCAATGCAGTGAGACTGTAAAAAACTATGCTGCTGCGTTGAGATATCCGCGCAGCGGGGAGTTCGAGGGGGCAAGGCCCGCCTCGAGTCAGATAAACCGCCGTCGAAATTCTTGAGACAGCAAGGATTTCGGTAAAAGCATTTTGAAGGCCTTCAAAATGCCCGGCGGAAAAGTGCAGTCAAAAAATCCTGTGAGGGATTTTTTGACAAACTGAATGCAGTGAGGTGAGCCAGGTGAGCGATTTTGAGGATAAGCTGAATAAGCTGCTGAATGACCCGAAGGAGATGGAGCGGTTTGCAGGCTTTGCAAAATCGCTCATGTCCGGCGCGGAGAGCCCCAAGCGGGAGCAAAGCGCCGTGCCGGATATCGACCCGTCGATACTGAAAAATTTAAGCGGCATCCTGTCGGGCAAGGGCAGTGACAGCCGCGACGCTAAGCTTCTTGAGGCGATGCGGCCGTTTCTGTCCGAAAGGCGGCGCGGAAAAATGGACAAAGCCATGAAGATCGCGCGCCTTGCGGATATAGCGGAGCTTGCCGCCGGGCAGCTCGGAGGCGACGACGATGGCGGCGTATAATCTCTACCGCGGCAACGGCAGCCGCGCCGAGCGCATCGACGATCGTCACCGCGGAGGGCAGCCTCAGAAGCCGCAGCCGCAAAAGCCGCAGCATCGCCCGCCGCCCGCGCCGATGCCGCCTCTCGGCAAGCTGCCCATCCTGGGCGATCTGCCGAAAAAGCTCGGCGAGCTGGAGACCGAGGATCTGCTGCTTATCCTGATACTGTACCTGATGTACCGTGAAAGCGGAGACAGGCAGCTGCTTATAATAATGGGCGCAATGTACCTGCTATAATTTGTGACAGGTCTATTTCCGCTCATGCGGCGTTGAAGCCCTTGCGAATACACAAAGTATGCGCTTCGGGCTTTGCCTTGCCTGAGCGAAAATATCCTCTGTCATATGAGGACAGACGTATTCTGTTTGCGCGGCCTTGAAGCTTTTCCGAACAAAGCTTTAACGCCGCCTGAGTGGAAATAGATCTGCCATAAGCTTAAAGTAAAACCGCCGACTTATTATAAAGCCGGCGGTTTTCTCTTTGCGCTTCTGCAAATCAAAGCTTCTCCTTGAGCGTCTTGATGCATGCGGGGCAGACATTCTTGCCCTTGTAGCTGATGATGTTCTTGGTGCTTTCGCAGAAGATGCAGGAAGGATGATATTTGTGCAGGATGATGTTATCACCCTCAACAAAGATCTCAAGAGCATCCTTTTCAGCGATGTCAAGAGTACGGCGCAGCTCAATAGGAAGAACTATGCGGCCGAGTTCATCGACTTTCCTTACTATACCTGTAGATTTCATGTAGTTCCCTCCGTTTCAGAAATACTATATCCCACAAAATACACCATTAATTATACCAAAATTGGACATCCTGTCAATAGAAATTTTCAGAAATTTTCGTTATTCACAAAAAATAAACAATTTCACAAAATCTACGCTGATTTGAACATATATTTGCACTCCATCAAATAAAATGTAGCAACAAGTGTTCAGAAACGAGAGGCTTCAAATATGCTTATGGGACTAATATGGACGGCGATGATCGTCGTCTCCATACTTTTCGGCTGCCTTAACGGTTCGGCCGCGCAGGTACAGCAGGCGGCGCTGGACGGCGCGGCGGCTGCGATTGAGCTGTGCTTAGGGATAGGCGGCGCTGTCTGCCTGTGGTGCGCCGTGATGGAGCTCATGCGCACATCAGGTCTCGCCGATGCGCTGTCGCGGGCATTAAGGCCCGCCCTCAGGCGTCTGTTTCCCGAAAGCTCGAAGCATGAGAGCGTGATGCAGCCGCTGTCGGCTAACGTCAGCGCCAATCTTCTCGGCCTCGGCAACGCGGCAACTCCCATGGGCATACTTGCGGCACAGGAGATGGCACGCCTCGGCTCTCCGGGCGTAGCGTCAAACGAGCTGTGCAGGCTCGTTGTATTAAACACGGCCTCCATTCAGCTTCTGCCTACGACTGTTGCCGCAATACGCGCCGCCGAGGGAGCTGCCGCTCCGCTTGACATTCTGCCGGCAGTGTGGATAAGCTCCGTCGCGTCCGTCGCCGCGGGGCTTTTGACGGCGAGGGCGATGGAGAAGCGGGCTTGAGTATCCACCTTGAGCTTGCCGTGCCGCTTATCCTCGCCGCTGCCGGCATACACGCGCTCGTGTCCGGTGCGGACGTTTTTCCGGCGCTCTGCCGTGGCGCGGCGCAGGGACTTACAACGCTCAAGGATATGCTGCCGACGCTAATCGTGCTGTTCCCGGCGGTGTACATGCTGCGTGCATCGGGTGCATTAGACGCGCTGTCGGCGCTCTTAGAGCCTGTTATGGCATATATCGGCGTTCCCCCGGAGACCGTGCCGCTCGCGCTCCTGCGTCCGGTAAGCGGCGGCGCTGCGACCGCCGTCGCAGCCGACATTATAAAAAACTGCGGCGCGGACTCGCTCGCGGGGCGCACGGCAGCCGTCATGATCGGCTCGAGCGAGACAACGTTTTACGTCATTGCCGTTTATTTCGGCGCGGCAAGGATCAAAAATACGCGCCACGCGATACCGGCGGCGCTGCTGGCCGATCTTGCGGTGTTTATGCTGTCTGCGTGGAGCTGCCGTATGCTTTGGGGATAATACGGGAAAGGGCGGGAAATAATAGCATCACTTAGGAGGGTGATGCTATGCAGGGTAAAGTCGAGCTGTGCGGCGTGAACACATCCAAGCTGCCGCTTCTTAAAAACGCGGAAATGCGCGAGCTCATCGCTGCCGCGCAATCAGGCGACAGTGCCGCACGCGACAAGCTCATAAACGGCAATCTGCGCCTTGTTCTTTCGGTCATACAGAAATTTTCCGGGCGCGGCGAGAGCATGGACGACCTGTTCCAGGTCGGCTGTATCGGTCTTATAAAAGCGATAGACTGCTTCGACCTCAGCCAGAATGTGCAGTTTTCAACCTACGGCGTGCCGATGATATCGGGAGAGCTGCGGCGATTTCTGCGTGATCACGGTGCTGTTCGTGTGTCGCGCTCGATGCGCGATACGGCCTACCGCGTCCTTCAGGTCAAGGAGCGGCTCACCGCGGAGCTCGGACGTGAGCCGGATGTTGACGCCATAGCAAACGCGCTCGAAATAAAGCGCTCGGAGGTCGTGTTTGCGCTCGACTCGATATGTGAGCCGCTGTCGCTGTACGAGCCTGTGTACAGCGACAGCGGAGAGAGCGTCTGCGTTATGGATCAGATCGGCGACACGAAAAACACAGATGAGCACTGGCTCGAGCAGATAGCCCTTGACGAGGCGGTCTCGCGTCTTTCCGAGCGCGAGAAGCGCATACTTTCGCTGCGCTTTTACATGGGCAAGACCCAAACCGAGGTCGCACGCGAGATCGGAATAAGTCAGGCGCAGGTCTCGCGCCTTGAGAAAAACGCGATAGGGAGGATCAAAAAGGAGCTCGGCTCATAACTTCATAAAAAATTTAAAATTATTTGATAAAAAAATCGCAAATACCTCTTTACAAACCTCACGTGGTGTGCTATTATCACATCGTCAGATAAATAACAAAAATTATTCATTTGATTCTTCTTTCCATCTCTCTTTTCTTTGCTTGTTACCGATATTGCGGAGCTCCTCAATCCGCAGTATACTGCAACAAAAAACCACAAAAAATCCGCTGCCGTTCTCCTGTTGGGCAGCGGATTTTTTCATTAGTCTGCGATGTACATGTTTTCGGCTTTGTCCGGCGCGGCCTGAAGTGTTTCGGTCACCTGCCGAGTGTCGGCGTTTTGCTCGATAAGCTCCAGAGCCGTGTCGACCGCGCCGCACAAAAACGGCGTACATCTTTTCGTATTCAGCCATTTTCCCGCCATCCATATATGTTTTCACCACAGCACATCGGGAGCTTTCACCCCCCCGGCGGCCGGGTGAAAAACAAAAACGCCGTGCAGGACAGAGCCTACACAGCGTAAGAAACTGAGTCTTATGCAACACGGCGCAGACGCATGACAGCAAAGCCGTGCTTGCAAGAAGCGCGGGGATGTCGTATAATACGTGTGCGGTGCGGCCGTAGGGCCGTTGCGTAGGTGGTCTTAGCACCTGCGTAGGCATTCGGGCGTTGCCGCGCCCGGATGCTGCCGCATTTTTGCTTTTCAAGTAGATTATAGCAAGGTTTCGCTTTGGCTGCAATAGGCTGACCAAAAAATGTCCGCCGCGGAGGTAAATAGGATGAAGGAAATGGACTGCGTTGAGGTCATAGTTGAGAAGGAAGAGTACGCGGAGGAAGGCGTACACAAGGGAATGCAGGGCTGGATATGCTATGATGTGTTCTGCGACGGAACCTGGCTCGTGAACTTCCCGCAATGCGGCGAAAAGGACGATATCGCAACGCTTAGCGTAAGGGAAGAAGATATGAAGCTTGTTCCGGTAATGAACGCTATTTTAAACGAACAGATAAAAGCCAAGTTCGACGATGAGTGAAGGGCGAAAAAGCAGTGGCTTAGTCTCGGCTTTTGCTATATATACGTTGGATGCTGCTGCAAGAGTTGATTAAATTATAACTGAAGATTTTTTTAAGTGAAAAAATTTTAGTTGTACGAAAACGTACAAGTTTTGCGGTGTTTCTCCCTATGGGTAGAAGGAGTATTTCCTTCGTGCTCGTAAGAAAGGAGAAATACATGTATTATAAAAAGTGCTTTGGCAGAGTGCTTGTGCAGAAATCCATCGGTGATCCCGTATGGGTAGAGTGGATCCATCATTCCGAGGGAATACGGCATTGCGCGACATGTCTGAAGCTGGACAAATGCTGGTTTGAATACGGAAATGTACCGGAAAACCCACATCATCCGCACTGCCATTGTGAGCTGCGTCCGCTTGACTATTCGCTTGTCCGGGCTGCGGCATGTGCACAGAGTGACTACAGCAAGTTCGATCCGTATCTATTTGATCCTAAAAACGACTATAAGCATGGTAAAAACCGGGCGTTTGAAAGTTGGGGCTACTCCATTCAAGATTCTCGCTGGCTTAAAGCCGAATTCGAAAAACAGGCTTTAGAGAAATATTTGGATGGCGATTATACGTTGGGCAGACTAAACGGTCAAGGGCAAAGAATTACGATCAGAGTCGAGATCCCACGAAAAGATAAGGTAGGAGAAGTGTCTTTTCAAACAGGATGGATGGTCGAGCCGAGAGGCAGAATAAGACTGACTACACCGTATGGAGGTAGATAGAATGAAAGAAATGGATTGCGTCGAGGTCATAGTCGAGAAGAAAGAATACGCGGAGGAGGGCGTACACAAGGGAATGCAGGGCTGGATATGCTACGATGTGTTCTGCGACGGAACCTGGCTCGTGAACTTCCCGCAATATGGCGAAAAGGATGACATTGCAACGCTGAGCGTAAGGGAAGAGGATATGGTCCTATTGCCGGACGGAATGGATGCAAGGATAAACGAACAGATAAAAGCCAAATTCGACGCGGCGGGAGAGACGGCGGAGGATTTGGACGGATATAAGCTGTAAATGAGTAAAAAATGCAAAGACCGAGGCTATGCCTCGGCCTCTGCGTTTTTAGTGGCGCATTTAGGCGGTACCTATACGCATATTGCGGTAGCCCGGTATCGAAACAACGGACTAAACCATAACATTTCGCGCCAAGGCGGTGCGCTGCAAATCTGCACCGCACTTGCGAGAAGCGACAGCTTTATGGTTTTGACGGTACTCTCGACACCGGGCACCGGCAATTACCGTATCGGTAGGTGCGTCAATGCGCCTCTGAAAACTCACCATTTGTTTGAGACTTTCTCGGCGAAGCCGGGGAAGTCTTTTATTTCGATGACCCTGCCGTCGTCGAGGATCGCTTTGCCGGTAAACAGGCCGAACACCTGATGCTGATCGCTTTTTATAAGGCCGACGTCCGTGCAGGACGCGCGGTCTAGCACGGGGCGGAAGTCCATCTCGAACCTGCCGTCGTCTGAGGTGAAGGTCCAGGGCTCCATGAAGGCCTTCTCATTGCCGGGAATGTTGAATTTGACTTGGCTGAGCTTGTGGGCTTTGCCGTTGTAAAAAAGCATGTTCTCGCTGGCGGCGGAGGTGTTGCCGAAGCCGTAGCCGATGTTCCAGCCGAAGGGCACACCGTAGACCGCACCGGAGGCCGAGCCCCAGTACCATGTGTTTTTGTACGTCCACACGCCGCGTCCCCAGTCGAGCACCGCAAAGCTGTCGGCAGGGTCAAATACATATGTGTGTCCGTCGTAGGTCACCTCGCCGCGGGCGCGAAGGCAGTTTATTTTCTGGTTGTAGTAAAAATGCCCAGGCTTGTCAAACGGCGTTGCGATGACCATGCTCTCCTCGGGCTCGTCAAACAGCTCTACCCTGGCGTACAACGAGCCTGCCGGGCCGAAGCGCTTCATCTGCGCGATAAGCGAGCGCACGCCTGAGCCGTCATTTTTGAAATAGATGCTGTAGCTTTTGCCGATGGCGGTAGTGTCGCCTGCTTTGCTCGTTTCGGGAAGCTTGCGCTTGCCCAGCGGCATGAAGCACATGGGGCTCTTTGTTATCTCCCAGCCCTCCTCGAAGTTGAGCAGGCTTATCGAGTCAAGGCCCATGTAGCCGTTATCGTCGATGGTGAGCGCAAGGGCGAAGCGGCCGTTGTTGATGAGGTAGTAGTCCCATTCCTTTATGCGCAGGGGGCTTGCCTTGATGTTTGCACGGCGGTAGACCGGCAGCAGCTTTTTGGCGTAGCCGGGCTCTGTGAGCTCGCCCCGGGCATTGAGCAGGGGTATCTCGCGTGTTATCTCGTGCTGATCCATTCCTACATCTCCTTTTTCATCATTCGTATATCCGTTCCGGCAAACGGGAGCTTGAGAAACTCGCCGTCGATCCTCGAGCAAATCTGCGGAGTGTAGCGGCGCGCAAGCTCCGCGTCGGTGAGGTTCGTGCTGATGATGGTCTTTTTACCCTCTACAAGGCGCGTGTTTATAAGCGTGTACAGCGCCGAGATGCTTATCTGCGTGAGCATCTCCGTGCCGAGATCGTCAAGGATCATCAGCTCACATTCGAGCATACGCTCAACGCGTGTAGCCGCTTTTTCGGCCGTCTCCGCGTCGCGTGCGAATTTTTTGAGCTCAAAGGCCTCAAGCGCACTCGCCGCCGTGTCATAGCACACCGAATGGCCGTTTTGCGCGACGACGCGCGCTATGCAGGCCGACAGAAAGGTCTTGCCGAGACCCGTGCCGCCCTGAAACAGGAGATTCATCGAACGCTCGGAGAAGCTTGCGGCGTACTCCCGGCAGGTATCGAAAACAATGCTCATTGCCTCTCTTGCTTCGCCGTAAAGGCTGAGATCAAAGCTTTCAAAGCGCTCGTCGTTATTTTTCAAAAGTGTGCTCAGCTCCGAGGTGAGCTGCCTGTTATACTCCTGCGTAAGACAGGAGCACATCGCGCTGCCGATAAAGCCCGTGTCCTTGCATTTCGGACAGGAATAGATATCCTCAAGATAGTCCGCAGGGTAGCCGCGCTCGTTTAGAAGCTCCGCCTTCTTTACCTGAAGCGCAAGGCTTTCCTCCTCCAGCGCCCTGAGTGCGTCGGCAAGATCAGCGCTGCGCTTTATCGTCAGGCCGACGAGCTCGGACATCTGTGTGCGAAGGCGGGCGTCGATGCGCCTTATCTCGGGTATAAGGGCATATATTTTTTCCTGTCTGAGATAGTGCTCGGCGACGTTATCGGCGTGCCTGTGCGCTATCCGCTCCCTGGCTCGAGCCAGAATCTTTCCGTCCAGTGCCATTATTTAACCGTTTTTAACCTTTTCGTATATTGAACGCAGACGGTCGAGCTCATCGCCCGAGACCTTGCTGCGATGCTGATTTTCCGCTTTCACGGCCGAAGCCGGCGCACGGCTGTCGCGCTCGGCAACCTCGGCGGCCGTGTGTATGCCTTTTTCATGCCAAGAGAGCAGGATCTTGTTCATGTATCCCCATTTTAAAGCGCCGGTGTTTATGACCGTGCGGTCGTATGCAATGAGTATAGACTCGTTGTCAAAGCCCATCTCAAACCACGAGAGAATGTACCTGCGCTCGGTCGGCGTGAGCACGCGCGCGCCGAGCCCCATGGAGGCTTTTATTTCACCAGCTCGCGAGCGCCTTTCAGCCTGCTTTCGTATGTATTCATCGGCCTGCTCGATGGTGATGATCTCCCTGTTTGCCCATGAGTAGGCCTCCTTTTCTATGCTGCGCATCGACGGCAGCCTGCCCGGACCGTATTTTTCCGCAAACACGTCGATGCAGTAGCCGATAAGCATGAATATGACGTCGGCCGGGAGAGCGAGATAATCGTAGATGCCGAACAGCGTCTTGAGATCGGCCGTCGAGAGCGCCCGTCCGAGCTTGCGCTGCGCCTGGGCGATGACGGCCTGAAAGCCGCTGTCGGCCTTTGAGCGGCGCACGATATCCTCCGAGGTGTACTCCGGAAGCTCCTCGGCAGGGGGGAGCCTGCGCACCGCCGGAGTCTGCGCCGCGGACATGCGGCAGAGCTTTTCGTAGGCGTTTTTTATCTCCGCACCCGTGCGGCAAAGCTCACGCGCCGCGGCGTCGGCGTCAAATGCATCGTGCCTGCACAGCCAGATATACAGCAGTGCGACGTCGCCGTCATGCGCGGCGATAAGCTTGTCCGCGATGCTGTCCGGTATTAAATTACGCTCCGCTGTGGGCATATCGTTTCACCTGTTCATTCAAAGTTTACACAAAGCGCTTTAACAAGAGGAATTATATCATTAAAATAAGCTTGTAGCAATAGCCTTGTTTGTGGTATAATTCATTGATTACTTACAAACAGAATTTGCAGATAAATGCAAGAGGTAGGGGTATATGCTGGAGCTGCTTTCACCCGCAGGCTCGCCGGAGGCGGTCGTTGCCGCCGTACAGAACGGCGCGGATGCGGTCTATATGGGATTGGGAATATTCAATGCTCGCCGCGGAGCGAAGAATTTCAGCGACGAGGAATTTGAAAAGGCGGTGCGGTACTGCCGCATACGCGGCTGCAAGGTCTATGTCACGATGAACACGCTTGTTGGCGACCGTGAGATGGAGCAGGCCGCCGAGCTTGCCCGGCGCGTATCGGACCTTGGAGCGGACGCAATACTGGTTCAGGATATCGGACTTCTGAGTGTTCTGAAAAGGATCGTTCCGGATATCCCGCTGCACGCGAGCACGCAGATGAGCATACACGACCTTGCCGGCGTTGAGGCCGCGGCCGAGATGGGGCTGACCCGCGCCGTTCTGGCGCGCGAGCTCAGCTTTGAGCAGATAAAATTTATCACAAAGCACTCGCCTATAGAGACGGAAATCTTCGTCCACGGTGCTTTGTGCTTCTGCCATTCGGGGCAGTGCTACATGTCCTCACTCATAGGCCGCCGCAGCGGAAACCGCGGCATGTGCGCCCAGCCCTGCCGCATGGAATACACCATGGGCGGCAGACTTGAGGACAGTCATCCGCTGTCACTGAAGGATAACTGCCTTGTCGACCGCCTGCGCGAGATCGAGGATGCCGGCGTTGCCTGCGTGAAAATCGAGGGCAGAATGAAGCGCCCGGAATATACGGGTATAGTCACCGGCATATATTCAAAGATCATAAAAGAGCGCCGCGAGCCGACTGCGGACGAGCTGCAGGCACTCGCCGACGCATTCTCGCGCCAGGGCTTTACGCAGGGCTATTTTAACGGTGATAAGACCGATATGTTCGGCGTAAGAGCCGAAACGGACAAGACGGGCGAGAAGATGTTTGCCGACGTGCGCAGAGAATATATCGGCCGCGAGGAGCGCCGCGTTCCCGTTAAGTTCTACGCCGTCGTAAATGCCGGAGAGGCGGTCAAGGCGGCGGCCGTCGATAACCTCGGCAACAAGGCTGTCGCTTTCGGAGCGGAGCCGCAAAAGGCCATACGTCAGGCAATAAGCTCCGAGGTTTTGAGCGACAGGCTCGGCAAAACGGGCGGCACGCCGTACTATTGCATTGATGCGCAAAGCAGGGTGCAGAGCGGCCTTTACCTGTCCGCCTCCGAGATAAATGAGCTCAGGCGAAAGCTCATCACGGCGCTAAACGACCGCCGGGCCGCAGCGCCGCAGCGCCGAAGCCTGCCTATGCCGCCGATGCCGTCGGGGCAGGGAGCGGTGACAGATCCCGTCATGATCTATCAGGTGCGCACGGCAGAGCAGCTGACCGAGGAGCTTGCCGATACCAGGCCCGATTATATCTATATTCCCGTCAAGGTCATGCACGACAGCTTTGACCTTATCCAAATGTTCAGGGAGCGGGGCACGGTGCCCGTGGCGGTTCTGCCGCGAGTTGTGACCGACAGCGAGACAAAGCAGGTGTTCACAATGCTCAGGGGCCTGTTCGACCGCGGCATAAATGAAGCGCTCGTCGGAAATCTCGGACATATAAAGCTTGCCCGCAGGGCCGGCATGAAAACGCGTGCTGACTTCGGCATGAATGTGTTTAACTCGTATTCTATGGATATGATACAGAGGATGGGCTTTCTGTCCGCAACAGCCTCGTTCGAGCTTCGCCTTGCGCAGGTGCGCGACATGGAGAAATGCGTGCCGACGGAGCTCATAGCCTACGGCCGGCTGCCGCTTATGGTGTCCGACCAGTGCGTAATAAGCCACAGTCTGGGCACGTGCAGCTGTCAGAGCCCGGCGCAGCTTTCCGATCGTATGGGCTCAACCTTCCCCGTCGTGCGCGAGTTTGACCATCGTAATGTGATATACAATTCACGAAAGCTGTTCATGGCCGATAAAAACGACGAGCTGTGCGGCGCGGGGCTTTGGGGCATAAGACTGATGTTCACCACCGAGGGCGCACGCGAGTGCGTTCAGGTGGCAAGAAGATATAAGGGCGAGGGCGACTATCAGCCTAACGATCTGACCCGCGGCCTTTACTACAGAGGAGTTGACTGATATGGATATCGTGCTGGCCTCCGGCTCACCGAGACGAAGGGAGCTGCTGGAGACGCTGGGACTTGAGTTTTCCGTTGTTCCGGCAAAGGGCGAGGAGATAGCGCCAGAGGGTGCAGGCCCCGCAGAAACGGTCATGGCTCTGTCAAAAGCCAAGGCAGGTGAGGTTGCGAAAATCCGTCCCGAGTCGCTGGTTATAGCTGCCGATACCGTCGTATGGGCCGAGGGCAGGATACTCGGAAAGCCCAAAGACGAGGCCGAGGCAAGGGCGATGCTGCATATGCTCTCGGATAATACACACGAGGTATACACGGGCGTTACTGTCGTCCTCGGCGGCAAAACGATGGTCGGAGCGGAGTGCACGAAGGTGTTTTTCCGCAGGCTGACCGATGAGGAGATAGACAGATATGTCTCCACCGGAGAACCCATGGACAAGGCCGGAGCCTACGGTATTCAGGGCAGAGCTGCGCTTATGGTGAGGCGGCTTGAGGGCGATTACTTCAATGTTATGGGTCTGCCGCTGTGCAGGCTCGGCCAAATGCTCGAAGAGATCGGGGTGCATCTTTTTTGAACGTAAAAAATTATCTTAAGAAAAACGGAATAAAGCTCGGCGTCATAGTGCTGGTCATAGCGCTCGTCGCAGGAGCGGCCTCGTATCTTCTCAAGGGCAACGCCGGAGTGATACAAAACGTGACCGGTACGGTCAAGGCTCCCGTGCAGCGTATGGTAAGCTCCGTCGCCGAGTGGCTTGAGGGTATATACGGCTATCTTTACGAATACGATCAGCTCATCGCGGAAAACGAGCGTCTGCGTGCGGAGCTGACAGAGGCGCAGGAGGAGGCGCGAAACGGCGCGGCCGCCATCGAGGAAAACGAGCGCTTCCGTCAGCTGCTGAACTTTAAGGAAAAGCACAGCGATATGACGCTCGAGTCGGCTAAGGTCGTTGCGTGGACGACCTCGAACTGGGCACATTCGTTTACCATAAGCAAGGGTACAAACGCCGGTCTCGCCGTCGGCGACTGCGTTATAACCGAGTACGGCGTCATGGTCGGCCAGATCACCGAGGTCGGCTCAACGTGGGCGACGGTCGCGACGGTCATTGACCTTAACACCAATATCGGCGCTCTCGTATCCGAAAACGGCGCGTCGGGCCTCCTTGTCGGCGATTTTGCCATGATGCAGGAGGGCTGTGTGAAGCTCAGCTACCTTGCCGACGGGGCACAGGTGTTCTCGGGCGACACGGTCATGACCTCGGGCTCAGGCGGCGCTTTTCCGCAGGGGCTCGTTGTCGGAACGATAAGCTCGGTAAAAACGGAGGCCGGCGGTCAGATAGAATACGGCGAGGTCAAGCCCGGCTGCGATCTTTCGGCGCTCGTTCAGGTTTTTGTCGTAAAGGATTTTGAAGTGGTGGAATAATTGCTCAACAGACTTATTCAGGCTCTTGAATGGAAAAAAGTCCGTATGGTGCTCAGGTATGCGGTCTATATGATACTGGTCATGCTGCTGCAGAGCGTACTGTTTTCAAGGCTCAGCATTTTCGGCGCGAAGGGCTTTATAATCCCCGCTGCGGCGGTGGCGGCCGGAATATATCTCGGCGGCGTGCGCGGAGCGGTGTTCGGCATCTTCCTCGGCCTGTTTACGGACATGGCCTTTTCCGAAACAACGGTGCTGTTTACGATACTGTTCCCGCTCATCGGCTTCGGGGCGGGCTTTGCCTCGGAGTTTTATATAAACAAGAGCTTTTTCGCATTTATGATATTCAGCATGGCGGCGATACTTCTTTGCAGCATTGTGCAGCTCGTGCACGCACTTCTGGGCGGAGGCACGGAGCTGCTGCCCGGCCTTTTAACGGCGCTTTTGCAGACGGTGCTGTCAATACCGCCGGTCATGCTGCTGTACCTGCCGTTTAAAGAGGGCGGCGCGATGAATCACTCCTACTGATCGAGGATACCCAATGAACATTATCAAGAAAGAAAGACTTATAGCACTTGCGGCTGTTTTTGTCGTGCTTCTTACGGTGTATATCGTTGCACTGTACAAGCTCCAGATCATAGAGGGCGAGAAGTACTATGAGGAAAGCCGCAATAATATGGTGACGACAAGCACCGTTACCGCCGCGAGAGGAAATATCCTTGACCGCAACGGCAGAACGCTCGTCACGAATAAATCGTGCTATGACCTGACCATAAACACAGACGAGCTTTTCCCCAGCGATAACAGCGTTGACTCAAACGCCGTTATCTTAAAGCTCGTAAACATGATCCGCGATTACGGCGACGATTATATTGATGATCTGCCGATAACGAAAAGCCCGCCGTTCGAGTTTGAAAATGTCTCCGAGCAGGATCAGGCCAGGCTCGACGCATACATGAAGCAAAACGAGGTAAAGGAAAACGCCAGCGCCGTCGAGATACTCTCCAGCATGCGTGAGCGGTATAAGATCGACAGCAACTACACTGCTGAGGAGGCAAGGATCATTGCCGGCGTGCGATACGCGATAAACGTGCGCTATCTGATAAACACCTCCGACTATGTTTTCGTCAAGGATGCGGATATGAAGCTCATAGCCACGCTGCGCGAGAACAACATCGAGGGCATAAATATCAAGGAATCCTATGTCCGCGAATACTCAACCTCCGCTGCCGCGCATATTTTGGGCTACACCGGCGCAATGAGCGACAGCGACTACGCAAAATACGCCGATCAGGGCTATTCCGCCGACGCGGCAGTCGGTAAGGACGGCGCGGAGTACGCCTTTGAAAAATATCTGCACGGCACCAACGGCACCGTGCGCACGACCTCGTCCTCCGACGGTACGGTCATCAGCAAGGAATACACAAAAGAGCCTGAGCCGGGCAGTAATGTGTACCTAACAATAGATATCGCGCTTCAGGAGGCGGCCGAGCTTGCGCTCGAAAACGGCGTCGCCTCGATACAGGCTAAGATAGACGCTAAAAAAGAACAGCTGATAGCAAGCGGAAGCTACAAGGAAAAGCAGGACCAGATAGACGGTGCGGCGGTCGTCGTCGTAAACGTCAAAACCGGCGAGCCGCTTGCCATAGCCAACTGGCCGACCTACGATCCGGCGCAGCTGCTTGAAAATTATAACGAGATACTTGAAGCGCCGAACACTCCTCTGTACAACCGCGCCCTGCTCGGCGCCTACGCCCCGGGCTCGACCTTCAAGCCCTGCACGGCCATCGCCTCGCTTACAGAGGGCATTATAAACACGGGAACAACGATAGAGTGCCGCGGCCGGTACACGCGCTATGAGCAGTACGGCTATGCGCCATACTGCTGGATATACACGCAGAATAACCAGAAGCTCACGCACGGTTATCTGAATGTCACCGGAGCTATCCAGAACTCCTGCAACATATTCTTCTACTCGGCAGGCCACGATCTGGGCATCGATAAGATGGATAAATACGCGGCTTTGTTCGGCTTGGGCGAGAGCACCGGAATAGAGCTGCCGGAGTCCAAGGGCAACATGGCAAACGCCAAAAACCACGAGGAGCTCACGGGCGAGGCATGGTCGATAGGCCATACCATGCAGGCCGCTATCGGCCAGTCCGACAGCCTTTTCACTCCGCTTCAGCTTGCCGAGTACTGCGCGACGGTCGCCAATAACGGCGAGCGCCACAGCGCGTCTATACTCAAATCCGTGCGCAGCTTCAGCTACGGCGATAACGTGTACGAGCGCGAGGATGAGATCCTCAGCAAGGTCGAGAGCCCCCAGTATAACTGGGACGCCGTCAAGGAGGGCATGAGGCTTGTCGGCAAGTCAACGCTGACGGGCTATACCATGACCTCGGTCGCCGCCAAGACCGGTACCGCGCAGAAGGGCGAGAGCGTTGCAAACGACGCGATCTTTATCTGCTATGCACCTTTTGACGATCCTGAGATAGCAATGGCCATCGTTGTCCAGAAGGGCAGCGCAGGCTCAAACTGCTCGGTCATAGCAAGTGAGATACTCAAGGCGTACTTCAGCATGAAGTCCGCGACGGATATAACCGATGTCGAGGGCGAGCTGCTGCAGTAATAAAAAATGCGCTTTTTGTCAAAAAAGCGTTGAAAGAGGCCACTACATTGTATATAATATAACAGGTGATTTTGAAAACAGATGCAACAGAAATGAGGTAGCTTATGAATATTGCACTTATGGCACATGACAGAAAGAAAGAGCTGATGGTTCAGTTCTGCATAGCTTATTGCGGTATTCTTGCTGAGCATTCCGTTTGCGCGACAAATACGACGGGCAAGCTCGTGTCCGAGGCGACCGGCCTTCCCGTGACGCTTTATCTGCACGCCGATCAGGGCGGAGCACAGCAGATCGGCGCGAGGATAGCCTATAACGAGATAGACCTTGTGCTGTTTTTCTGCGATCCGGCCAATCCCGGCGGCTTTGATGATATAAATAAGATAGAACGCCTGTGTGACCAGTATCAGATCCCCTTTGCGACTAACGCCGCGACGGCGGAGGTGCTCGTTCAGGGCCTGCGACGCGGAGATCTTGACTGGCGAAATATCGTTAACCCCAAGCGCAGATGATTTGTGCAGCAAAAAATGGAACTCAAATGCTGTTATCGCTTTTGTGATAGCAGCATTTAGTGATTGTTGAAAGGATAAAGGATATATGGCAAAAGTTGCGCCGAGGACCCTGTCGGGCTTTATGGAGCTGCTTCCGGCAGACCAGATTAAGATGGAAAAGATGATGGAAACGCTCAGAAGGAGCTATTCCGTTTACGGCTTTGCTCCGCTGGATACGCCGATCATCGAGTCGGCTGAGGTGCTGCTTGCAAAGGGCGGCGGCGAGACCGAAAAGCAGATATACAGATTCAATAAGGGCGACAGCGACCTTGCGCTGCGCTTTGACCTGACCGTTCCGCTGGCGAAATTCGTCGCGGCAAACTACGGCAGCCTGACGTTTCCCTTCCGCCGCTATCAGATCGGCAAGGTCTACCGCGGCGAAAGAGCCCAGCGCGGCCGCTTCCGCGAATTCTACCAGGCCGATATCGACATAATCGGCGACGGTAAGCTCGATATCATAAACGAGGCGGAGATACCCGCGATAATCTATCGCACGTTCACGGCACTCGGACTTCGCGGCTTTAAGATAAAGGTCAATAACCGCAAGCTCTTAAACGGCTTTTACAGTCTTGCCGGAATGAGCGAAAAGGCCGGAGACATCATGCGCACGGTCGATAAGCTCGATAAGATCGGAGCGAACAAGGTTCGCCAGCTTCTAATGGATGAGCTGCACATGTTCTCGCACAAGGCCGACGATGTCATGGACTTCATGGCCATCAGCGGAACAAACGCCGAGGTCATTGCGGGGCTTGAGCGCTATAGGGGCATGGATGCGCTGTTTGACGAGGGCCTTGAGGAACTCAAGACCGTGACGAGGTATCTTGCCGATTTCGGCGTACCGGAGGAGAATTTCGCAATTGACCTCTCCATCGCACGCGGCCTTGATTATTACACCGGCACGGTCTACGAGACGGAGATGACCGCCCACCCGGAGATAGGCTCTGTATGCTCCGGCGGCAGATACGACGATCTCGCCGGATATTATACGGATAAAAAGCTGCCCGGTGTCGGCATTTCAATAGGCCTTACGAGACTGTTCTATGTCCTCAACGAGCAGGGTATGCTCTCGGATGAGACGGTTTCCGCGCCTGCCGATGCACTCGTTATCCCCATGGCCGAGGAGCTCGGATATGCTATCGCCGCAGCCACGGCTCTGCGCGACGCAGGCATAAGAACTCAGCTTTACTGTGAGCAGAAGAAATTCAAGGCAAAAATGAGCTATGCCGATAAGCTCGGAATTCCATATGTGATCCTCATCGGCGAGGATGAGATAGCCGAAAACATCGTCGCCGTTAAGAATATGCAAAGCGGCAATCAGGAAAAGCTCAGCTTTTCCGATGCAGCTGCGCTTATAAAGAAAGACATGGATGAGCGCGCAAAAGCCGCGGTCATCAAAGAATAAGGGAGGTTAAAATATGACACAGTCAAGAACCCATACCTGCAATCAGCTCCGCCTTGAAAACGTCGGAGAAAAGGTCAAGATCGTCGGATGGATGGAGAACGTCCGCGAGGTAGGCCAGAATTTCGCATTCGTCATCGTCCGCGATTTTTACGGCACGACTCAGGTCGTCGTCGAGACCGAGGACATGATGAAGATCATAAAGGGCATAAATAAGGAGAGCACCATATCAGTCGAGGGAACCGTGCGCGAGCGCGCCAGCAAGAACCCCAAGCTCCCCACCGGCGATATCGAGGTCGTCCCCGAAAAGATCGAGATACTCGGCCGCTGCCGCTATAACGAGCTCCCGTTTGAAATTAACCGAAGCCGCGAGGCAGACGAGACCATGCGCCTGAAGTACCGCTATCTCGACCTGAGAAACCCCGCTGTAAAGCAGAATATTATACTGCGCTGCAACGTCGTTGCCGCTCTGCGCAAGGCGATGATGGAGCATGATTTCCTTGAGATAACAACGCCTATCCTCACCGCCTCCTCCCCCGAGGGCGCGCGCGACTATCTTGTTCCCGCAAGAAAGCACCCTGGCAAGTTCTACGCTCTGCCGCAGGCACCGCAGCAGTTCAAGCAGCTGCTGATGACCTCAGGCTTTGACCGCTATTTCCAGATAGCGCCCTGCTTCCGCGACGAGGACGCACGCGGCGACCGCTCCCCCGGCGAGTTCTATCAGCTCGATATGGAGATGTCCTTTGCCGGCCAGGAGGATGTTTTCGCCGTCATAGAGGACGTTCTGCCCCCGATATTCGAAAAGTTCGGAACCTATAACATAGCCAACAAGGCGCCCTTCCGCCGCATAGGATATAACGAATCGATGGAGAAATACGGCTCGGACAAGCCCGATCTGCGCATAGATCTCGTGGTTGAAGATATAACTGCGCTCGTCTCCGGCACCGATTTTGCACCCTTTGCCGAGGGAAACACCGTAAAGGCCATCGTTGTCACGGACTGTGAGCTTACCCGCAAGCAGATCGACAAGCTCTGTGCTGACGTTGAGGTGCAGGCCGGCATGAAGCCCTACTGGTTCAAGGCCGACGAAAACGGTGAGCTTGCCGGCGGTGTTGCGAAATTCCTTCAGGACAAGAAGACTGAGCTCACCGAGGCTCTCGGCCTCAAGCCCGGCTGCCTTGTCGGCGTGACGGCGGGCAGGAAGGGCGAGGCGCAGAAAACGGCCGGCGTCATGCGCAAGATGCTCGGAGCGGCAGTGCCCGGCCACATGGATAAGGAGCGCTACGAATTCTGCTGGATCGTCGATTTCCCGATGTACGAGATCGGCGAGGAGTCCGGCGAGCTTGAGTTCTGCCACAACCCGTTTTCAATGCCAAACGGCGGCCTTGAGATCCTTGAAAAGGCAGAGCGCGGCGAGGTCGACCCGCTGTCGATCACCGCATTCCAGTACGATCTCGTATGCAACGGCGTCGAGCTGTCCTCGGGCGCTGTTCGTAACCACGATCCCGAGATCATGATAAAGGCCTTCGAGATGGTCCGCCTCGGCGAGGACGATGTCAAGGCCAAGTTCCCGGCAATGTACAACGCGTTCTGCTACGGTGCGCCTCCCCATGCCGGCATCGCCCCGGGCGTTGACCGTATGGTCATGCTGCTCGCAGGCGAGGATTCCATCCGCGAGATCATCCCCTTCCCGATGAACAAGAACGCGCAGGATATCATGATGGGCGCTCCCTCCGTTGTCGAGCAGAAGCAGCTTGACGAGCTGAACATTGCGATAACCTGCCCCGCAGAAGAATAAAAAATTAAACAAGGACTGCGGAAGCAGTCCTTGTTTTTGAAAAATATGGTGGTAAAATATGCTTGCAACTATAAGATCGCTCGGCGTTAAGGGCATCGGAGGCTACGGCGTCTCGGTCGAGGTCTTCGTGTCAAACGGCCTTGTCAACTTCGACATCGTCGGTCTGCCGGACGCCGCGGTGAAGGAGGCGCGTGAGAGAGTGCGCGCCGCAATAAAATCAAACGGCTTCAAGTTCCCGGTGAGCCGCGTGACGGTCAACCTTGCTCCGGCGGACACGAAGAAGGCCGGCACGGTCTACGATCTGCCGATCATGCTCGGTATCCTTGCGGCAACTGGTATTATACGCCAGCCGAAGCCCGACTGCGCCTTTTTCGGCGAGCTTTCCTTAAACGGTACGCTCAGGCACGTAAACGGCGCTCTGCCCATGGCGGTCGCCGCCGCACGCGAGGGCATACGCGAGCTGTTCGTTCCGGCCGATAATGCGCAGGAGGCGTCCTATGCCGAGGGCGTTACGGTGTATCCGGTCGAGAATGTGTCCGAGCTCATTGCGCATCTGCGCGGCGAGTTTCGCATAAAGCCGATAGAAGCGCCGGAGCTTGACCCGACGGCTGTGAAATATCTCGACTTTTCCGATGTCAAGGGTCAGGAGAACGTTAAGCGCGCCATGGAGATCGCAGCAGCCGGCGGACACAATATGCTCATGGTCGGCCCCCCGGGAGCGGGCAAGAGCATGATGAGCAAGCGCCTGCCGGGAATACTGCCGGACATGACGCGAGAGGAAATGCTCAAATCCACGGAGATATATTCCGTCGCCGGGCTCACGGGAAAGAACAACCCGATAATAGCTGCCCGCCCCTTCCGAGCGCCGCATCACACCGTTTCGAGCACCGCGATCTCCGGCGGCGGCACGATACCGCGGCCGGGCGAGATAAGCCTTGCGCACAACGGGGTTTTGTTTTTAGACGAGCTTCCCGAATTCCGCAAGGACGTGCTTGAGGTTCTGCGGCAGCCGCTTGAGGACGGTGAGGTCACCGTCTCGCGCGTCGCGGGAACCGAGACGTTCCCTGCAAACTTCATGCTCGTGTGCGCGATGAATCCCTGCAAGTGCGGCTGGTACGGCCATCCCTCCGGGCGCTGCCGATGCTCGGCAAACGAGGTGCGCGCATACCACAGCCGCATATCCGGACCGCTTTTGGATCGCATCGACATCATCGTCGAGGCTCCGGCGCTCGAGTATGAGGAGCTCAAAAACCGCGCACCGGCCGAGAGCTCGGCGGATATAAAGCGCCGCGTCGATGCGGCCCGGCTTATCCAGCGCAAGCGCTTTGAAGGCACGGACATACTCAGCAACTCCGGAATGAACACGAAGGCACTCAATACATATTGCGTTCTTACGCCCGAGTGCGAGCAGCTCATGCACGAGGCCTTTGACCGCATGGGACTCACCGCCCGCAGCTATGACCGCATTCTGCGCGTTGCGCGCACTATTGCCGACCTGGATGGTGAGGAGACCATCGGCGCGATGCACATAGCCGAGGCGATACAATACAGAACCTACGACTTCCGAGATAACATATGATTTGAAAAGCTCGAGGCTTTGCTTTCGATATGCACAGCCGCGGCTTGCGTGATAAGCCTATAAAAAGACTGTTTTTGAGATTGCAGCGGCGCTGGCCGCGGGCAACGTGCTGAAAAGGAGAACAAGAATATGAACAGAGACATTGATGTCAGCAGCATGAAGATTGACCTTTATTCCGACAAATCGGTCAGGGAATTCAACGCCGAGGCCGCAGGTGCGGACAGCCGCATGTGGCTGAGCAACGTAGCCGCCGAGGTCGCGGCAGAGTCCGCGGCGCTGGCCGTAAAGTCGCTGCGCAAGTCCGGCCTTGAGGACGCAGAGCTTAAAAACGCCGAGCATTTTATTGAGGTTCTGCGCAAGTTTTTCCTCAAGACCATCGACCAGGAGTTCCAGTCGCGCGCTGAGTGGGACAAGGAGGTCGCGCTTGGCAAAACTCAAGCGTATATTGAGGGCGGCGTGTTCGCCGCATGCTCGGAGATAGACGAGATACTCTACGGCATGATAAAGCTCATCGACATGCTTGAGACAGTCGAGCCCAAGCTCAAGCCGGAGGCATGTGCCGATGCCGCGGCAGCGGTTACGATAGGCCGCAGCGCGATGGAGTGTGTCAGGCTTCAGAGATATCACTATTCGACGCTCATAACTGGCGACGTCAACTCCATGGCCATGCGCCGCGAGCCGGAGCTCGCCATTTCAGACTGCACCGGGCGCTATGACGCGCTGTACAAAAAGCTTCAGGAAAAGATAAAGTAAATAAAGTTGCGTTTATACTCTAAGTATGTTTTTAGGTGGCTTTTCAAATGGAAAGGGTGAAAAACATGGAAGAAAAATACAAAAGAGCTGATGCGGTTATTACCATTAAAGGAAGAGTGTATGCGCTGTATAATAAGGGGACTTTAAAAAAATATCCATATATGGTCGATATCTCGACCGGTGAGATTCCAGAAGGGGAGCAGCGCCCCATATTGAAAGACTTTTTACTGTTAAATGGAGTCGACATTGAACCATGGGAAGAAAAAACTACTCATTGGTGTGTGCGACAAGCAATAAAGCTTGTGCAGGAATAATACCCTGCTTGACACGCTGAACAGGGGCTCTGCGTTATCTCCGCAGAGCCCCTGATATATAAAATATAAAAGTGTCCGTAAACGCGAAATGACCCTTGACTGCGCGGTTTCTTTACACCGTTTTGCTGAGAGCAGTCAAGGGTCATTTCTGAGCATTCTTGATATCTAACATCATTGGTTACCTCTCTTTCTGCAGAATGGATGCCGCCTGTCAACGGAACGTAAATCCAGACACACTGAATATATTGCTAAGATCAATCTCCCCAAGCGGGATAGAGCCTTGTGTTCTCGTTCTCTTCATATTTTGACTTCGGCATCGTCCCCCTCGCTATCGGATTATCCGATCTCAGAGGGGCGGATCAGATGTACATTGGTATCACCCTTTCTGTGATTTAAAGATATCAAATTTGTGTGAGCAATTCAAGAGCAATAGTGTATGAATTACGGCACGGCTTATTGTGCAAATACACAGAAAATATGAACAATTATTCGACACTGTTGACATATCTCACAAATGGCCATATAATTAATACGTTGTGTGCGTGCCAAGGCTCTGCCTTCGGCACGCTTATTGCGTCTTTACTCAAATGATGATATAATAACTTGTTAAAAACAATTAGGAGCATAGCATATGATAAACGACATTATTCTTCTCAAGCAGGGCGAGATAGTCCTCAAGGGCTTGAACCGCCGCTCGTTCGAGCAGAAGCTCATGAGCAATATAAAGCGCCGCCTCGCCGCTATCGGCAAATTCAAGGTCTACTGCATGCAGTCTACGGTGTACATTGAGCCCGTGGACGAAACAAGCGATATGGACGCGGCCTTTGAGGCGATGACGAAGGTATTCGGACTTGCGTCGGTGAACCGTGCGGCAGGCTGCGAAAAGGATGCGAAAAGGATTGCCGAGCTTGCCATCGAGTATCTCAGGGACGATATGCTCGCTGCAAAAAGCTTCAAGGCCGAGGCAAAGCGCGGCGACAAGAGCTTTCCCATGACGAGCATCGAGCTTGCGCAGTTTGTCGGCGGCGAGCTTGCCGAGGCATACCCCGACTGCGAGGTAGACGTGCATGACCCGGAGCTTACGGTGTACATCGAGGTGCGCGATCTGGCCGCCTATGTCCACGCGGCTCCCACGCCCGGCGCGGGCGGTATGCCGGTCGGTGCAAACGGCACTGCGGTGACGCTCCTGTCCGGCGGTATCGACAGCCCTGTGTCGAGCTATATGATAGCAAAGCGCGGCGTGCATTTGATTCCGGTGCATTTTTTCTCTTTTCCCTATACCTCGGAGCAGGCAAAGCAGAAGGTCATCGAGCTTGCCCGGCTTCTGACTGATTACTGCGGCAGAATGACAATTGAGGTTGTTCCGTTTACGCACATTCAGGAGGAGATACGTGCAAAGTGCGATGAGGATTACTTCACGCTCATTATGCGCCGCTTTATGATGCGCATTGCGCAAAGGATCGCCGAAGCAAACGGCGCAAAGGCCATTGTAACGGGCGAAAATCTCGGTCAGGTCGCAAGTCAGACAATGGAGGCCATGGTCTCCACGCAGGCGGTCACAAATCTGCCCGTCCTGCAGCCGCTTATCGGCATGGATAAGGAGGAGATAGTACGCCTTGCTCGTAAAATAGGAACGTTTGAAACGTCAATACTTCCATATGAGGACTGCTGTACGGTCTTTACGCCCAAGCACCCCAAAACCAAGCCCAGGCTGCACGACGTCGAGCAGATAGAGTCCGCGCTGGATATCGACGCGCTTGTTGAAGAAGCGTATGCCGGCATTGAAAGAATAAAGGTAGGCGACTGAAATTGAAGAAGGCATATAATGTCGAGATACTTTCCGTCGGAACGGAGATACTGCTCGGCCACACGACTAATACCGACGCAAGAGATATATCCCTCATGCTCTCGGAGCTTGGTATAAACGTTAAGTACCACACCGTTGTCGGCGATAACCCGCAGCGCCTTGCCGACTGCATCGAGATCGCACGCAAAAGAGCGGATATTATAATATCCACCGGCGGCCTCGGCCCGACCTGCGACGATCTTACAAAGCAGATTCTCGCCAGTTCCTTCGGGCTTGAGCTTGAGATGCACGAGGACGAAAAGCTCTGCCTTTACGATTATCTGACAAACCGAGGCTACAGCAGGGAGATGACCGAAAATAATCTAAAGCAGGCCATGCTGCCTGTCGGCTGCACGGTTTTCCACAACGATTGGGGCACGGCTCCCGGCTGCGCATTCAAGGCATCCGACGGCACGATAGTCCTCATGCTGCCGGGGCCTCCGAAGGAGTGCAACGCGATGTTCCGCGCCTGCGCCATGCCGTATCTGCGCTCACTTTCCGACGAGCAGATAGTCTCGCACGCAATCCATGTTTTCGGCATGTCCGAAAGCGCGATGGATCAGATATTCCGCGACGAGATGAACGCCATGACAAACCCGACCATGGCGCCATACGCCAAGGAGGGCGACTGCCTTTTGCAGGTCACGGCCAAGGCCGAGAGCGTCGAGAAGGCCGAGGAGATGATGAAGCCCGTCATTGAGCACGTTAAGGATGTGCTCGGTGACATCATCTTCGGAATCGACGTCAACACCGTTGAAGAGAGCGTCATGCAGCTTTTAAAGGAAAAGAGGATGACCTTCGCCGCGGCCGAGAGCTGCACCGGAGGCGAGCTTGCAAAGCGCTTTACCGATATGCCCGGCGCGAGCGAGTTCTTCCTCGGCGGCGTGACGACCTATACGAATGAGGCGAAGGCAAAGCTCCTGGGAATAGACCCCGCGCTCATCGAGGAAAAGACCGCCGTAAGCTACGAGGTGGCTAAGGAAATGGCAGAGCGCGTGAGGGCGCTTCTCGGCGCCGATATGGGCATCGGCGTGACGGGGCTTGCAGGTCCCGACGGCGACGGCATTCACGAGGTAGGAACAGTTTTCGTGTCCCTCGCAACCAAGGACGGGACTTATGTGCGCGAGCTGCACGTCGGCGACCGCCGCACCCGCAGCTATATCCGCCGCGTCTCCGGAAACTATGCTTTCGACATGATGCGCCGCTATCTCCAGGGCCTTGAGGTCATAAAGGAATAAAAAACGCCATCCATGCGGATGGCGTTTTTTACAAATTATTAATTGTTTTGGCTTCTCATATATGGTAAAATGTATATACAGAAAAGCATTCGGGAAAGGAGCTCATATGAAAAAGTACACGCTATGGATCGTTATAGCGGCGGTTGCCATATCGGCTGTGCTCGCGGCATATCTGACACGCAGCGATCAGCCGGCAGAGTATGACGATGCGGCTGTCCCCAAGTCCGTCGCCGTAAAGGATAAGCACGGCGAGGAGCAGACAAACCGGCTGCTTTCCGATGTCGGGTCCTGGTCTGTCAAGACCTGTCTTCTGATTGACGGCAAGGAGTATGACCTTTACGCGACCTTCGACGATCCCGAAAAAGCGCTGGAGAACGTGAAGGCAAAGTGTTCGGATGCGCTTTTGCAGCTGAATAAGGGCTCATTTTTGCTCGGTGAGCTCAGCGACCGAAACTGGGAGCGCTACCGCGATGTGCTGGCTTCGAAGGATATAGAAGCCGCAGAGCAGGCAGATACGCTTGCGGCATTTTTCGATATCTATGAAAACGCCGGTCAAAACGAAGAAATAATCAAGCTTGCCGATGAGCTTTCAAGTGCCGGCAGAGATAAAGCAGGGGAGCTGTACAGCCGTATAATGATGACGCTGCCGTATACATCGCTCGAGAGATAAAACAGCCGCCATCCGTTTGGATGGCGGTATTTCATTTTTTGAGCTTCAGCTCACCGAGGCACGCGCCGCCGAGGATGAGCGCCGCGCCCAGAAGCTGCACAGCGCCGAGCCTTTCGCCGAGAAACAGGGCGGAAACCATAAGCGCCGTCAGAGGGTCGACATAGCTTATGAGCGATGAGGTCTGAGCGGGTAGCTTTTGCAGCGCGGAAAAGTACATGTAATACGCAAGTCCGGTGTTCACAAAGCCTATGATGAGAACATAGACGATATCATCCGCGCTCGGTATAACCGGCAGCTTAATGCCGTTTATGAGCAGGTAAAATATCATCACGATAAAGGATATGAACAGCTCGTAGGTTGAGCAGCTTAGCCCCGACATGTGCGTCACGCGCTTTGTAACGATTATAATGAGCGCGTAAAGCGCCGCGGCTCCCGCGCCGAGCAGCAGACCCGTCTGCACGTCCGAGCCCTCCGTTACGTTTCCGGATATGAACAGCATGCCGGCCGCTACCGCCATTACTGCGACGATCTTGTTGGCCTTCAGCTTTTCTTTGAAAATTATCGGGCTGAGTATGAGCGCGAGCATCGGGCCGCAGTAGTACACGAGCGTTGCGATGCTCACTCCGGCGTATCTGTAAGCGCCGAACAGCAGCACCCAGTTAAAGCCCAGTGCCGCGCCGCCGACCGTTGCGGGAACGATGTCGCGTTTAAGATCGGAAAATGAAAAGCTGCGCCGCGCCGCGACGACGGCAAGCAGAAAAATAAAACCGAGGAAGGTGCGCATGAGAACTATCTCGGCGCTTGAGAGCGATATCTTTGCCACCAGCAGACCGTTCGTGCCGAATATTATCATCGCGGCGATGAACAATATGAGATTTTTCGAGCGATCCATAGGAATTTCCCCTAAATAAATGATTTTTCAGTATATCATCCGAAAGAGTACTTGTAAATAAAAAATGCCGGCCTTAGGCCGGCATAAATATTTTGCTTTACAGCACGAATTTTTTACTGTATTCCGCGTAATACTCATCAAAGCAGTGCGAGCGCACCTCGATGAGGCTGTTTATATATTCGTGCGTATCAAAGCTGTCGGACTCAAGCTCTATAATCGCAACGGCGATGTTCGAGCAGTGATCGGAGATACGCTCGAGATTGGTGATAAGGTCGTTAAATACGAAGCCGTGGTTGAGCGTGCATATGCCCTTTTGCAGACGGTCGATATGATGCAGCTTCATCTCATCACATAGATTATCTATAAGCTCCTCAAGCGGCTCGACACGGTAGGCATTTTCAAGATCGTTATTGCAGAACGCATCAATCGCGGTGTTCATGACCTCGGTGACAGCGGAGATGAGGACATTAACCTCGCGTGCGGCATCCTCGGAGAAAACGATGCCCTTTTCATGCAGCTCCTGTGCGCACTCTGCGACGTTGAGCGCATGGTCGGAGATACGCTCGAAGTCGTTTATCGTGTGCAGATATTTGCCTACGGCCTCGTTCTGCTCGGAGTTTAATTCATGGCTCGTGATGTGGATAAGATATGTTCCGAGCTTATCTTCATATTTGTCGACGATATCCTCGGTCTCGGTGATATGCCGGAAACCCTCATCGGAGTAGCTTCCTATGAGTGCAAAGGCATCAAACAGATTCTCGCGCGCCTTTTTTGCCATGGAGTTTACGGTAAGGCGGCTCTGCTCGACGGCAAGCGCCGGATGGTCGAGAAAGCGCTCCTCAAGCCTTTCAAAGTCTTCAAGGACGGCGGCGTCCTCGGGCTTATCCTTTATGATGAATTTGCATATCCTTTCAAGAAGCGAGATAAACGGAGCGAGCATCAGGACAATGACAAAGCGGAAGACAGTGTTCATAAGAGCAAGACTCACCGTCGTCATTGTCGTTGACATGAACGAAAAATCGCATATCGCGTTGAGAGTATAGAAAACTATGCTGAACAGGATGACGCCGAGTGTATCTACCATCAGATACGACAGCGCGGTACGCTTACCGTCGGCGCTTGCTCCGAGAGCAGACAGCAGGACGGGAACGGCGGCACCGATAGCAATACCCATGATGATAGGCAGCGCGATATCAAAGCGTATGGCTCCCGTTACGGCCAGCGCCTGAAGGATACCGACGGCGGCCGAGGCGCTTTGGATAACGCTCGTAAACACGATGCCGAGCGCGATACCCAGAAGCGGGTTCGAGAAGGTAGTGAGCATGTTTACGAAGGTCTCGCTCGAGCGCAGCTCGTATACCGAGCCGCTCATTGCCTTCATGCCGAACATCAAAACCGCAAAGCCGAGCATTATCTCGCCGATATGCTTTTTTGCCTGACCGGAGCAGAACATGCGCAGAATGATACCGGTAACGGCGATGACTGCGGTCAGCGTGTCGGTTGAAAAAAGCTCAAGCCAGCCGGAGGAGCCGCCTCCGATGTCCGATAAGCAGATTATCCAGCCGGTGACGCTCGTGCCGATTATCGCACCCATGACGACGCCGATGGCCTGACGCACCTTCATCATGCCGGAGTTTACAAAGCCGACGACCATGACAGACGTTGCCGAGGACGACTGGATAACGGCTGTGACGCCGGTGCCGAGCAGAATGCCCTTAAGGGGCGTGCTCGAAAGGCGGAACAGAATAAGCTCGAGCTTGTTGCCTGCGACCTTTTTCAGACTGTCGCCCATAAGGGCCATGCCGAAAAGGAACAGTGCAACACCGCCTAAAAGCTCAAGCACATTTGAAATCCCCAAAACCATGCTCTCCTGTAATCGATATTATCGCAATATAACTATACCTTATAAGCGGTCTAAAATCCAGTCATTTTTACGATTTGCGTCAATTATCCAAATAGCGCAAATCGAGCATGAGCGAATTTTGTGCTATATGCTTGCAAATTCGGGGCAGTGTGTTATTATTGTAGCTGACGAGAGTCGAACGCCAGTCGCCTGATCGCCGCTTTCAGGCTCTTTTTGACGGGCGTCAGCCTGCCAAAGCCGACAGGGGTTCGACTCCCATCAGCTATAGCTGACGAGAGTTGAACCCCTGCCGCCTGTCAATGCCCCTTTTCGGCGCTTTCCGCCTTTTTCTCTTTAATGGGCGTCAGCCCATCTGCATCGAAGAAAGACGAAAATCACCGAAAATTGACGCCGACAGGTGCTTTGCAGTTTTGACAGAGCTGATTTTTGCTCAGGCAAGGCAAAGCCCGCAGGGAATACTGTCGTATTTCCAAGGGCTTTAACACAGCATGAGTGAAAATCAGCCTGCCAAAACCGGTAGGTGTTCGACTCCCGTCAGCTATAGCATCAGGGAGGCAGAGCCATGACAATATCAATAAAAACCGGAGCGAAAGCCGTCGCAAAATACACGGGAGTGCTGCTTGATTTTCTCAATAATACGAATGCAAAGCTCCGGCCGCTTGCGAATATCCCGTTTATCGGCGATACCATAGGTGACGTTCAGGACCTCATATCCATGCTGCATGATTATTACCACGGCAGCTATAAAAAGGTTCCGGCCGTCGTGATGCTCGGAACGGCGGCCATTGTCGCGTATCTCGTAAGCCCGTTTGACCTTATCCCGGACAATGTTCCGCTCCTGGGATTTATAGACGATGCGCTTATAATAAACCTCGTCATTCAGCTTTGTATCGACAAGGAGCTTGACCGCTACCGCACATGGCGCGGCGTACAGAACGCGCAGGAGGCGTGATTGCCGATAAACATAAAAACCGGAGGCTCGCCTCCGGTTTTTTTATTTGTAGATCACCAGAGCCATGAACACCAGAGGCTCGGCGCTGCGGTTTGCCATCGAATGACCCTCGCCGTCGGGGCAGAAGGCAGTGTCGCCCGCGTGCAGGGTAACGATGCTGCCGTTGTCGCTGTATTCGCCCTCACCGGACAGCACGCAGTAGTATTCGCCGTCGCCCTTATGTATATGCCAGCCGAGCTCACTGCCCGGATCGAGAGTTACTACAGAGAATACTCTGCCCTTGCCGTAAAGCTCCTCCGGAGTTTCGATTATGCGCTTAAAGTGCACGCTGCCGCTGCCGCCGAATACGTTTTCGCTTGTTTCACGCTTGTGTTCGTCATTCCTTATGATCATCAGTCGCTTCTCCTTCCGCCGATAATAATCAAAAATCTCATGAGCTGCGCAAGCGATACGGCCAGCGCTGCGACATAGGTCATCGCCGCCGCCGAGAGCACCTGCTTTGCCTGCTTGAATTCCTCGCCCTGCAAAAGATTAGTCTCTTCAATGGTCTTGAGCGCTCTTGATGAGGCGTTGAACTCCGTCGGAAGCGTTACAAGCTGGAATATGGTTACAAGCCCGTAAAGCGCGCAGCCGATGTACGCTATCGTCACGAACACCTCGCCGAAGGATGAGAGTATAAGGCCGAGGATTATGAGCGGAACGGAAAGCTTCGCGCCGATGTTTGTTATCGGAACTATCGCCGTGCGTATCTTAACTGGCGCGTAGTTTGTCGCGTGCTGTATCGCGTGTCCTACCTCATGGCAGGCAACGCCTATTGCAACGGTCGAGGTGCTGCCGTACACATCGTCCGACAGGCGCACGACATTTGCCGAGGGATCGTAATGATCGGTAAGAGAGCCGGATATGTGCTCTATGGGCACGTTTGAAAGTCCGTTCCGGTCGAGCACCCAGCGCGCCGCCTGAGCGCCTGTAAGACCGCGTGAGTTGCGCGTATTTCTGTATTTTTTAAATGTTGAATTCACCCTTGAGCTCGCCCACATCGCAAACAGCATCGCGGGCAGCACAAGGACTATATACGTCCAGTCAATGTACATGCTTTACATCCCCAGTTCTTCGTCGATAAGTACGATCTCGACCTTGTCCATGTCCATCATCGGCCCCCAAAGGACGAGCATTGCATTGCATATGCGCTCATTTGAGCGGCAGTCGTGGCACTTGTCATCGATCTTGCAGGGCGTATTTGCCGGAAAACGCTTGCAGTTTTGCACCGCGGCGGTGTTGCGCGCACGGAATACCGCCGACTCGAAGTCGGGGCAGATCTTATTTGTACCGGCAACGATATAAACGGTCTTGCGTCCGTAGACCTGACCGGCAAGACGGTTGCCGCGGCCGTCGATGTTTATGATCTCGCCCGTTTCGGCGATAGCGTTCGCGCTTGAGATAAATACCCTTGCTGCGTTTTCCTTATCCAGCGTTTCAAGCCCCGGCTCGCGCCAGTGCCAGAACACCTCGTTGCCGTTCTCGACAAGCTTGTCGTACAGGCCGAGCTGATCGACGGTTTTCGAGCCGCCGATACCTACGCTCGTGTCCTTTATCTCGCCGAGCAGATATTCGCAGGCCTCGCCGCCGCTTTTGAAATGCCGCACCGAAAAGTGACGGGCCTCGAGATTTTTTATTGTCCTTTCAATGTCCATATGTATCGCCTCCGTCAGAATTAACCTTCTGACGGATATTATATATTAGGAGCGTTTATTAATCAAGCCGCTTTTCAAGCTCCGTTACCAATGCACAGGCGGCTTCGGCAAGCTCCCTTGCCGTTTCGGAGTCTTGCGCGTTTGCGGCAATGCGCACGGCGGCGGAGGCCGACAGGGGAGAGATGCGCAGCTCGTAATCCTCGCCGCGCAGGGCAAAGCCGTCCGAATAGTCCGCGCCGAGATCGAGAAACGCGGCGCTTATGCTGTCCATGAGCCGCGCACGGTCGGCGCAGCGGCAGTCGGAGTGCTCCATGCAATCGCACTCGGGATCGGAGCACTCATCCTGATCACAAAGCTCAAAGCCGCCGCAAAGCTCCAGCCTGAGCTTTCCCGATAATGCATCGGCGCAGCATTCGTAGTAGCTCTTCGGAGTCCCGATGTCGCACCAGTAGCCGCCACAGGGCACGCCGAGAAGCTTTTCGCCCTTATCCAGAAGCATGGGGAACAGATCCTTTGCAAAGTCAAATTCGGCGCTTTTCGGCACGAGCTCCATCGCGTGCGGAGAGATAATATATATGCCGGTATTGACGAGATTTGTAACAACGTGCCGCCAGTCGGGCTTTTCGACAAACGAGCGTACGAATCCATCGCGGTCGCACAGAGCAAGGCCGTAGCGCAGAGGCTCGGATTCCGGACACAGAGCGATAGTTGCCGCCGGGCGGCGCTTTTTGTGCTCTGATATGAGTTCACCAAGATCAATATCGCAGGCCGCGTCGCCGGATATGACGAGAAAATCCTCATTCCCGTAAAAGTCCTCACAGTTTTTGACTCCGCCGGCCGTGCCGAGAGCCTCAGCTTCAACGCGATAGCTTAAGCTGACGCCGAGCCTCTCGCCGCTGCCGAAATAGGCTTTGATATCGTCCGGGCGGTATTTTAAGGCCGCGCAGATGTCCGTTATCCCGTGCTTTTTCAAAAGCAGGATTATATGCTCCATTACCGGTCTGCCGCAAAGCGGAACCAGCGGCTTCGGCATATCGCCTGTCACGGGCTTTAAGCGCCTGCCCTCGCCGCCGGCCATGATTATAGCTTTCATAAATATCTCCCTCCCACAGCTTATTGTTGCCGCGCAGAGCCGACATATTCTAAGAAAGCTCTTGACTTTGACGGAAAAGTGAATTATAATACACAAGCTGAACATTTCAATATTGTTTTGTACTCGGAGAAGTCGCGTAGTCCGGCCGAGCGCGCACGATTGGAAATCGTGTAACACCCATAAGGTGTTCGAGGGTTCAAATCCCTCCTTCTCCGCCATAAGTCCACCGTAATTTTGATAGAATTGCGGTGGCATTTTTCTATGCCCGAAAACCGCTTGAAATAAGGGTTTTCGGCTATTTCGGCACATAAGCGAACCCCGCTGCAGAGCAATTCTGCGGCGGGGTTTCGTGTTTTTTGCGAGGATTGTGGCGTTCTGTTCCGTCGTAATCGTTAAACAGCCGGGTAATCGTTGAACTACTGTGGGTATTCGTTAAACCGCCGAGTTCTGATAATACTCTTTATGAGAAAATCGGCGATGAAGTGCATCCTTTGGATACTCCCCTTTGATATTCCCGAAAGCTGGGAGTGAAAGTGAATTCGATTTAAAGATTTAGTCGACTATTCGATGGGAAAAACGCCTCCGCGGAAAGAGACGGAATATTGGAGCAACGGTACGCTTCCTTGGGTTTCTATTGCGGATTTGGTGGCAGATGGGACTGTAACGTAACCAAAGAATGTGTCAATAGCTTTGCGACCGAAAACACATTTAGAGGAAAAATCAGCAAGGCTGGTACCTTGTTGATGAGTTTCAAGTTGACGGTCGGAAAGGTATCGATATTGGGAATCGTTGCATTTCATAACGAAGCCATCATTTCAATATACCCGTTTGTTGACCCCGATAAAATAACCACAATGTTCCTGTTCGCTACGTTGCCGCTTCTCTCGCAAAGCGGCAATACAAAATCGGCAATCAAGGGTAACACTCTTAATTCGAATAGCTTAAATCGGAAATCTCCCTGTTCGTCAAGTTTGTATAAACGCAGGCATTGCTTGCCAAGTATAACGTCTCAGACGCGGCTTCTTCTTTTCAATAAATGCCTGTGGCTGTATAAGCAGAAAATCAAATTCCATCATTCTTCCGCCAGATCGGCAACCAGCTTGATGTCGCTGACCGCCAGAGCAAGCTGCAGCTTGTTTTCAAATCCGGTTTTTTGCAGCATATTTGCCACATGGAATTTGACCGTTGACACCTCGCAGCCCATCTCCGCCGCGATGCGTGCGTAGGTCAGTCCCCGCAGCAGATGCCGCAGAACTTTCAATTCCGTCTTTGTAAATTCCGTGCTTTTTGCCATGCCGATTTCGACCGTCGGAGGCGCGTCCGGAAAGATGTGCTCACCCGCCATCGTCTGACGGACGACATCCATCAAACGCTTCTGCGCAGAGTCCTTGTACCACAGGCTGTCGGCTCCTGACTTCTTTGCCTCGTCCAGAACGGCACCGTCGATCAGCGAGGTCACAACAATGATTTTGCTCTTCGGCTGTATGGCTTTGATCTGGCGAACGGCAGTCAGCCCGTTCTCACGGTTCTCCGTTTGCACATCCATCAAAATCAGATCGACAGAATTTATTCGGCACATCTCAACCGCCTGCTTTGCGCCGGGAATGGACGCTATGATCCGGCATCCCTCCTCGGCACGGAAATAGCTTTCCAGCAAACTGCGGATCATGGTCTGGTCTTCAACGATCATTACTCTCATGTACTGCTTCCTCCTGTTCCGGCAGACTGAGCATCAGCTTAAACCGAGGGATACTCTGAACCTCCATTTTGCCGCCTGCTTCTTCTATGCGTTGACGCAGCATGGAAAGACCTCCGCCCTCTGTGATTTTTTCCTTCGGCGCTGCGCCGTTATTGGTCAGAGATATCTCCATACAGCCCGGTCTCCGCCAAAAGAACACATACAACTCTGTTCCGTCTGCGTGACGGACACAGTTCGCCGCACATTCGCAGATCGCCAGCGCGCTGAGTGCGCACATCCGCTGCGTTTGCGGCTCATTCCCTGTCAGCAGAACTCTAACGCCCAGCTCTCCCGCTCGTTTTTTCGCCGCCTTCAGCGGTTCGGATTGCGCCGTTATTTGGCCGGAGCGATAAAGCACTGAAATTGACTGCTCCCACAGCGCCGCGTTTGCATGAATTTCCTTCTGATCCGTGTGCCGGAGCAACAACCGGCGTGCCGCGAGAATACAATGTCCAATGTCATCGTGCACGCGCAGCTTCATCGCCAGCGTCTCTTCCTGACGGATAATCTCTGGCATCTGCGCCAGCAGCCGCCGCATCCGAGCATTTGCCTCTGCCAGCTTTGCATTTTCCGCGTTCATCTGATTCTGCTTTCGGATCATCTCCGTAACGTCTGCGGCGGTGACTTGCGTATATCGGACACCCGCTTTTGTTGTGATTTGCTCCTGTGCAAAGCGCAGCGCCTTCCCGTCCGGAAAGCGGTAGATCCGAAGGCGAGGATCCAAACAGATCACATTTGAAGGCGGCGACTGCAGGGCGCTCTGCATCTCCGCGAGAGACTGTATGTCCCCTTTTCGCAGCCAGTTCACAATGACGAGCATCCGGCGGTTGACAAGTCGCACCACGCCGTTTTTATCGAAGAAGCAGGCCGCGATGGGCAGACTGTCGAAGCTTTCCTTAATCCTGTCCATACGCCTTTACCCCCTCGATCTTTCCAGCTTCTGCGTCACATATTGCAGTCCGTCCTCATCCTGCTCCCATTCCAGACCCGGAAACCGTGCGCGCAGCCCGCAGAGCGGCTCCGCCGCTGAAACACAGAGAGCAATCTCCACCTGCTTACCAATCTCTATGGAGATCAGCAGCGCACGCAGCGATTCCAGTTCCGCCTCCACAACCGCCTCAAACAGATCGTAGACCTGTGTTGCCTGTTCAACGGTAAGTTGACCGTCTCCTCGGACAATCGCCTTGCAGTCGGCGCCATAGACTCTGATATTCTCGGAAGATTCATTGAGACACAGCCGAAGCTCCTGCACGCTGATTGCACCGCGCTGCACGCCGACAAAAATCAGATTGCTTCTACGCTTGATGTAGGTCCCGATGATGATGACCTGCCCGAGTAGGTGTCTGGCTCTGTCTGAAGCTTCCGTCTTCTGCAATTCAGCCAGCAGATCCCGCAGCATCGCGATCTGCCGGGCGGTCTGCGCCTCCATCATGTCATACAAGCGGTTTTCCTCCGTCAGCTTCAGCCATCTTGCACGCTGTGCATTCTCTACTGCCAGAACGTTGCCGGTATCACGCAGCTCATCCCTTGTCAGCTCCAGCTCCTTTCGGATCTGATTCAGCGCGGAGATGTCCTCCTTCCAGAACACCCAGCTGCGGCGCAGCTTGTGTCGCTTTAAAAGCGTATCGTCTCCCAAACGGAGGGTATCCTGCTGCATCTGCCGCAGCTCGCTTTGCGGCAAAGCCCCCTGCATGGCAACAGACACATATTGGGTGCAAAATGCATGATCCGTAATCTGGACAGGCAGGCTCGTTGCCTCAAAAAGTTCGTCGTATCCGAGGTTGGACTGAATCAGCCCGCATT
>ERZ779889.269-NODE-269-length-71046-cov-5.517826_pt1 | contig 71046 bp, 64 predicted proteins | sample MGYA00511030_ERZ779889 | MGnify/ENA primary metagenome ERZ779889 (study PRJEB29588, sample SAMEA2160616) | human gut metagenome | biome: human gut; feature: human-associated habitat; material: faeces | place: Denmark | collected 2008/2010 ... | reverse complement strand
GCAGGTCCTGCGCGATGGGTAAATCTTCTTTGGTCGCAATCTCCGACTTCCCGGCGAGGAAGATCGGATCATGTATCAGTTCTTTAACCATTTGCAACCTCAATTATCTTCTTTAATATCTCCTCATCCGCCGGGCAGAAGGCATAATTCGGGATTTCGCCAGGCGTAATCCACCGGATATCGTTATGCTCAAGCTTCTGCGGAACACCATCGGCAATGGTGGCGTTGAACAGCGTCAGATGTACGGTGATATCGGGATATTCGTGGACAACATCCATAAACACATCGCCGACAGAAAGAGTAACGGCAAGTTCTTCTTGGCATTCCCGAATGAGAGCCTGTTCCTTGGTTTCGCCGGGTTCCACCTTGCCGCCGGCAAACTCCCAGAAGAGTCCCCTTGCCTTATGTGCCGGGCGCTGGCAGATCATAAATTTGTCGCCCTCCCAAATGAGAGCCGCTACTACTTCGGTCATAAAAATCGCCTCATTTCATTGCTTGTCCTGTTTCAGAATGGCATAAAGTAATGCCGTACACCCATCGTATATATCCCGATATGCCACATCAAAGCGCTCGGAATACCACGGATCGGCAACATCACCGCCGCGATCGGTAAAGTCCATCAGCTTATGTACCTTTCCCGCGTGATCATCGCCGAAAATGCGGAGCATATTACGGATGTTTGCGCTGTCCATGCCGATGAACAGATCGTATTTGTCATAATCGCTCTTTTGCAGCTGCACCGCCCGCTTGCCACTGCAAGACAGCCCATGTCTTTCAAGCTCGGCTTTTGCCGGAGGATAAACCGGATTGCCGATGCCGTTCCAAATCTCTTCCGTGCTTGTGGCAGAAGAAGTGACTGAAAAGCGATCTGCCGCGCCCTGCTTTTTTGCAAGATCTTTGAAAATAAACTCTGCCATCGGACTGCGGCAGATGTTGCCGTGGCAGACAAACATGATTTTTATAAGCGTAGTTTTATATTTCTTCAATTCCCAAACCCTTTAAATATTGATATGTTCCATTGTAATACTCAGGCAAACGAGTACTATCTTCCCAAAAGCCACCGAGCGTCTTATTGTCGTTACCCGATGGCACGCAAATTACCATTCCTGATCTGGCCCGTGTAAGCAAAACACGGTAGGCATTCAGCATATATTTTTGCAATTCAATATTGCTCTCTGTCTTACCGGTCTGCTCCACCCATTTCGTTTGGCCATTGAAACGATAAAAGTGCCATTTCCCGTTTTCATATCTCATATCTGCATCCCACAAAAGACAGGTGTAATCAAGTTCCAATCCCTGCACCTGAATTTCAGTAGCAGCGTCTTCAAGGTAATTTGACGAGCGAGTATCAATTTTATCTTCAAGGAACCAATGGACCGCATTCTCGTCACCGGACGGCAGAATGTGAATACCTAGAGGTTTGTACCTTGCGGACTCTTTCGTGACCAGCACACCGGTGCGCTCTGTTCCTCTCACCTTATCGTGAAGCCATTTCTTCGCCTTTTCAATATCTCTCGTCAATATGATCGGATATCGATCTTTAATTTCTTGATATATTTGAGCAGCACTTTCATTATTGAAGGACAATAAGGCATGAACGAATGCAGAAAGCTTCTCCGCACGATAAGATCGCAAAGAAACGCCAAGGTGCAGGCTTTCATTAAATGTCACGTTACAATTCCACTTCAAAAGTTCATTCACCCTACCCTCGGCATATTCCGGCTCGGTCAATTTAGGCGAAATGTAGATCTTCCAATGCGAAAACTTTTCATTCAGGGCCTTAATCCACTCTGAAATTCCAGCCTCACCTGTGTTAATCTCCTGTCCGCCGCCAACAAGACAAACAATGGTTGCCCAGTCCTTTCGCTGGTCGAGAGACCAAATCAAAAAGGCGGCTTCTGAGTACGGGAAATTCGGCACCTTCAGTTTATTGCCATATGTTCCGCCTCTTTTGAGATAATCGGCGAGTCGCTTGTGCGTCCAAGAACGTTGCGCCTCATCAAAAATTGCAACATGCTCCACTTCACCGAATCCCGCTTCCCCGTTTTCAACCGCCTTGTGCGGATCTATCTCAAGAACACCGTTCTCCACGGGATTTTTGATCTTCGCCAACATATTATCGCGGTATCGGTGGATCATCTGTATGGATTTGCTGACTTCCCGGCGAGAATCCGTAATTTTCTTTTTTTCATTTCGACCACGGCATCTTGTATAGTTATCCTGCGCAAGTGCCTCAGTCAAAACTGCAACAAGAGGACCGTTTCCCGACAAATAGACAGCTCCTTCATCTTTTACAGGCTCATCCTGTCCCTGATAGGTCTGCTTAATCGCCACGTCCAACCCGACCAGTGTCTTACCGGCACCGGGAACACCTGTAACAAAGCAAATGCTCTTTTCTCCGTTTTCTTTGCTTTTGTGGATGATGTCGAGAATATAGGCAATCGTCTTATCAGTATCCACCTTGTCCGCCTCATGGCGCGTGATATCCTCGACTGAATGATTTTCGTACAGTGATTTTGCGGCTTCAATAATTGTCGGTGTAGGTGCATAGGGACTTATAATCCAATTTATATTTACAGGAACTTCATCCGGGAAACGTGCCAAAACAGCAGAGATAATATCTGCAATTCCCGCTTCGCCCGTCACCAACGGGTTCACTACTCTATCGTCATATACAGACATCCGGATTTCTGAGGATGAGTTGCGGTATTTGGTTGCGATCAGAACCGGAACAATGATCCTGTCCTCGCTGAATTTGTGAAAATTCTTCAAATCAAGAGCGTAGTCAAGCACCTGGTCAATATCCGCCTCCAAAATGCTGGATTCTCCGACCTTAAATTCAAGGCAAAACACAATGCCGCGAAGAAGCAAAACAACGTCAATCCTTTTGCCAAGACGTGGGATGTCATATTCAAAAACGACCTGCCCGTCTATGTATTGATGAAGTGCAGCCTTTAGGATGTATATTTCATTTTTCCAAGCCTCCCTCGTTGTTGTCTGTGCATCGCCGTGATATTTATCGCACAGTGCACCGAGAATGGCATTGCTATCGGCACAAAGAAATTCGCTGAAGCTGCTATTATACAAGCAACGATTGCTTTCTCGCATAAAAAACTCCTTTTGTCTCCGCAAATCAGTCTTCCATAATATCCGGAACAATTTCCATAGTTTCATCCGCCGTGCAACCGAGCTCCGTACAAATCTTCACGGGTACATCGTTAGAAACGATTGCGCCGTCTTTTTTCATTTTTGCGAGCGTTGCCGGGCTGGTTTCCTCCGTTGCGGCGAGCTCCTTGATTTTCATCTCGCGGTCAATCAATGGAGCAACTTCAGGCTGTCTGAAGATAGCTCCGTTTGCCGAAACGCAGTCTTTGCCCGCATTTTTGCAGGCATACAGTTGTCTGTCGGCCTTGGTTATGATTGAAAGATCTTTCAGTTCTTCCGCTGTCCCGCAGGCAACTCCGAATGAAGCGGTAACAATACTTCTGTCAGGCAAATCCTCCCTCGGAATGGCAGCAGCCCGTACCGCGAAGAGAAGTTCGCAGGCTATCAGACGGGCTTCATCCTCGGAAACGTCAGGCAGGATAACAACAAACTCCTCGCCTCCGAAACGAAACAGATACCTGTCGGATCTGTCAAGGACATTGACAACGGCTCCGGCAACAAGTTTCAGAGTTTCGTCGCCCTTCATGTGAAAATAGTGATCGTTGTATGATTTGAAATTATCGATGTCATAGATTATCGCGCTGACCTTTTCCGGCATCATTTTTTCGGTAATAAAGGCGCAGTAAGTCTCCATCGCCTTTTTGTTGAGAGTCCCCGTCAGCACGTCATTATACGCCAGTTTTATGAAAGAATTGCTCATTTCCTTGATATATCTTTCATCGGAAGATTGACGCAGAAAAATGGAACGGACAGCAATAAGTCCGGCAATTATTGAAAAACGAAGCAAAAAATGCTTGAATAAATTGTAGTTATCCGCATAGGGAAGGATTGAGGGTAGCCACCAGCTTACTGATATCAGGACACAGATGACAACCGTATCAAGTAACTTATATGTAGGCGCGACCATGATCACAAACAGGTAACACATTGAAATCGAAAGACCGATTCCGTGAAAGTTACAGGAAACCATAAATACCGTTACACTCGCAATAACCACTGTATAGAACGCAAGCAGAACAAATCTTGACAGGGATGAACCGTAGTTTTTGTTAAATATCAGGAAAATCAGCATCGCAAGTGAAGATACAACCATCATGTAAAGAGGTATCATATCTATGACTATCATTGTATTGAATACAATGTTTTTGACAAGATAAAAACCGTTGGTGAGTAAAAACAGGATTGTTGCGTAAAAAACCATGGAAAAGCTTTGCCTCATAAATATACTCTGTTCAGAGGGCAACTCATCGATCCCCGTCCCGAGGACGTTATTGCTGAAACTTCTGAACCGGGAAAACGCCACATCCGAAACCCAACAAAACAGATCTCCGGCTATACCGGACCGGTCTTCATATTTTCTCATGACACTCTCCTAATTAAACGGTTTATTGTTTTATCTGTAAATAATACCTCACGCCGCAGATATCGGAATAAAAATATCTGTTCATTTTACTGATTTTGTATTACGGAGTAAAAATGCTTGCTCGCAAGGGCATTTTTACGACGCCGTCAATAAAGCAGCTGCCCGACAGGGCAAAGGCGGCATAGCCGCCGGGGATTGCAAAGCAAGACTGTCTGCTTGTATTATACCACAAAAACGACAAGAAAGCAACCTTTTTGACTTATTTTTCACATCACCGATTTTCATGAACAGATTTAAGGTTCGGATGTACTGTCACCCGAACCTTTTTTGCGCTATTGTGCCGTTTTAACCGTGGGAGATCAAGCATGTACTCAGGCATCGTGCACCGGCACAGATTGCGTCCGCAAAGAGTCATACGCATAATACAAAAGCAAAGCCAGTCCGTATTCCGCGGACTGGCTTTTTCTTTATATCCCATATTTTTCAGCGTATTTGCGGTACACTTCACCGAATTGGCTGTTGCCTTTCTTTGCGTTCTTCAGAGTTTCATGAAGATTCAGATTATGCTCTGTCCGATCGATAACGCACCCGGCGATATTGGAACAGTGGTCGCTGACCCTTTCCAGATTTGTCAGCAGATCAGACCAGACAAAGCCGACTTCCACCGAGCATTTACCGCTTTGCATCCGAAGAATATGGCTTGTTCGGAGACTGTCTTTAAGATTGTCAATCACCTGTTCAAGAGGTTCAACCTTCACCGCAGTTTCGGTATCCGATTCAACAAAGGCCTTTTCCGAAAGTGTAAGTACTTCTTCAACCGCTTTCGCCATGACCTCATATTCTTTCAACGCATCCTCCGTAAGAGAAAGTTTCTTATCCCTCAGTTCTTCCGCAGATTCCAGGATATTCACCGCATGATCGGAAATGCGTTCGTAGTCTCCGATCACTTTAAGCAAAGCGGTTGCCTCTTCGCTTTCTGCCTGACCGAGTTTTGCCGAACTGACTTTGATCAGATATGTACCGAGAACATCTTCATACTCATCGCATTTGCTCTCCGCCTCCCGTATCTCGGCAGCGACTGCCGGAGAATACGAAAGAATACTTCCGAGAGCCTTTTTCAGCGCTGATCCGGCACATTCAGCCATTTTCCGTGCAACAGCCTTACTCTGCGCAAGGGCAAGCGACGGCGTTGCAAGCAACCGCTCATCAAGTTCATTCTGTTTTTCCTTCTCTTTGGAATCGGGAATTATCCGGCAAACAAGCTTTTCGAGAAGATTACCCATCGGCAGCAGCAGAAGAGTACAGAGTACATTGAACACGGAATGAATAACGGCTATACCGAGAAGAGAAGCGGAACTCTCCAGGATCACCGGGGCGAAAACCGCCTTTACAATACAGTAGACCGTAAGCCACACGGCAGTTCCTATTACGTTAAAGGAAAGGTGCACCATTGCCGCACGTTTCGCATTCTTATTTGCCCCCACAGCGGAGATAAGAGCCGTCACGCAGGTTCCGATATTCTGTCCCATGATAATCGGTATTGCGGCGCTGTATGACACAGCTCCGGTGGAAGCCAGAGCCTGAAGTATTCCGACAGACGCGGAGCTGGACTGGATTATCCCCGTAAGTACCGCACCTACGACCACTCCGAGGATGGGATTTGAGAACAGCAAAAACAACCTCTGGAATTCCGGCACGTTGCCCAGTCCCGATACTGCTCCGGACATGGTCTCCATTCCGAACATCAGCGTGGCAAACCCCAGAAGTATCATTCCGGTATCCTTACTTTTATCCCTTTTGCAGAACATATACAGAACAATGCCTATAAGCGCAAGTACCGGCGTAAACGATGAGGGTTTCAGAAGCTGAACCCAGACGTTGCCGCTGTCTATTCCCGCAAGACTCAGGATCCACGCGGTTACCGTGGTTCCGATATTTGCGCCCATAATGACATTGATTGACTGACGAAGCGTCATTATTCCCGCATTGACAAAACCTACCACCATGACCGTTGTGGCGGAGGAACTCTGGATGACAGAGGTCACACCGAGTCCCGTCAAAAGCCCTCCGGTCTTACTGCCGGTAAGTTTTCCGAGCACGGTTTTGAGACTGTTACCCGCCCTGCGTTCAAGCGCCTGCCCCATAATACTCATTCCGAACAGAAACAGGCACAATCCCCCGACCATGGTCAGAAAATGAAAAATATCCATATGTTATACTCACTCCTTATTACGGAGTGAGTATAACATACCAATGTCAAATCGACTATCATCTTATTGTTAAATCCAGGTAAAATCTATCGGCTTTCCTGCTCCGGAAATAATCCGCCGTACATTCCGTATCCGTTCCGGACAAACTTAAAGGACCCGGCCGGATACCGGTCGGGTCCTTTGCGATTGTTCGATTTTTCCTATTGTATTTTCCAGTCTTCGCTTCCGGTCTGAAGATCTACCATATGGGTGTAAATCCCGTTTTTCCGATAAAGCTGTTCCGGAGTCCCCTGTTCGGCAACAACGCCGTCGGAAAGGACTACTATTTTATCTGCGCCGGCAACGGTACGCATACGGTGAGCTATAACCAGAACGGTCTTATTCCGTATAAGTCTTGAAAGAGCCGTCTGGATAAGCGTCTCATTCTCGACATCAAGGCTTGCTGTGGCTTCATCCAGCAGAATTATGGGAGCATCCTTCAAAAACGCACGGGCAATTGAAATGCGCTGCCTTTCACCGCCGGACAGTTCACAACCGTTCTCACCGATATCCGTATTCCATTTATCGGGCAGTTTTTCCACAAATTCCTCACAGTTGGCAAGTCTCGCCGCCGCAATGACCTCTTCATCAGTTGCGTCTTTTCTGCCAAGACGAATGTTTTCCATAACGGTATTGTCAAAAAGAGTGACATCCTGGAAAACTATGGAGTACAGACTCATCAGCTTTTCGGGGTCAGTGTCGGAAACTTTCATGCCGCCGACAGTTATTGTCCCCTGCTGATTATCCCAGAATCTTGCCGCGAGTCGGGAAACCGTGGTCTTGCCGCCGCCGGAGGGACCGACAAGAGCCGTGACCTCTCCCTGTTTTGCGATAAATGAAACATCCTTCAACACGGTCTCTCCGCTGTTGTAAGAGAATCCCACATGATCGAAAACCACATCATATCCCTTATTCGTAAGGGTCTCACTTCCCTGCTGGACGGGATGATCCAGAATCTCATTCATACGCGCCACATTGGTCCGCATAGCGATAATCGCCGCAAGATTCTGAAGTGCACCCTGCATCGGGTCATAAAGCCGGGACGCCACCAGAAGGAACATAAACAGAGTCAGGACACTTATACTTCCGTTCACAAGCAGTACAGAGCCGACAAGTGCAACGGAGGCTATACCGAGTTTGAGGATCATCCCGGCGGAAGTCACAAACACGGCAGTGGTAAGTTCGGCTCTGACCGACTGTTTCTCCACGCCTCTGATCTTACCGGAAAGACCTTTAAGATACTCTTTTTCGGCATTGTTGGCTTTAAGATCCCTGACGGTCTCTATATATTCCTGAATTCCGTCGGCACAAACCATCTTCACCGCCATATTCCTGGCCTGAACCCTATCCTGTACCCGGTAGCTGAGGAGAACAGTCAGCACCGATACGGGAATGACCCAAAGTGCGGCAGCGGCCATGCGGGGATCGAAGAAGAACATTCCCACGGAAATCAGTACGGTGGAAATCAGAGAGCCGAACAGCCCGGGAACAAAATGGGAACAGGTTTTTTCCAGGACTTCACAGTCAGCCATGATAGTGCTCGTCAGATCCGCAAGGTCTTTTTTCCCGAAAAAGGACAAAGGAAGCTTCCGGAGCCTTTCGGCAAGGCCGAGCCTGCGTTTTCCGCTTTCCTCGTAGGTGGTAAAGTATGTATTATTGTACTGAAACCAGGTGGTGAGCAGTATCACCGCAAAACAAACGACACAGCCCAAGACATAAAAGGCGATCCTGCCGCCGGTCACCCCGCCGCTCATCAGATCGGAAACAAGCAGATACAGCAAGGATGTGGGAAGCATGAAAGCAATGTTCTGAAATGCGCAGGCAATGACGCCCTTTATAAGTCCCACCGCACCTTCCCGGGACGACGCGGTCTTCTTTTGAATCCACTCAATCATTTACGGACTCCTCCTTTACCACTTTCCATTCCACCGATGCCTGATAATCCGCCCACATTCCGGCAAACAGACCGCCCTTACGGCACAGTTCATCGCGTTTGCCGCTTTCAACGACCTCTCCGTCCCTTATAACGTAAATACAATCGGCGTTGGCTACGGTAGAAAGCCTGTGGGCGATCATAATAACGGTTCTGCCCTGAGCCATCTGTCCGAATGCCGCCTGCACCTTCGCCTCATTATCAGGGTCGGCAAAGGCTGTCGCTTCATCCAGAATGACTATCGGAGCGTTTTTCAGTACGGCGCGGGCAATGGCGATCCGCTGTTGTTCCCCACCGGAAAGGTAGACCCCGTTGGTACCGATCACGGTATCCACGCCCCGTGGGAACTTCTCAATTATATCCATACACTGAGCCGTCCTCAGAGCTTCCATCACTTCGTCCCTCGTAGCATCGGGTCTTCCCATTTTTACGTTTTCAAGGATAGATGCCTTTATCAGCTTCGAATTCTGGAACACGAACGAAACGTTGTTCATCAGTTCGTCCTTTGAAATATTCCTTACGTCGACTCCGCCGATCAGGATGCTTCCACCGTCCACATCAAAAAACCGGGAAATAAGGCTTGCCAATGTGGATTTTCCTCCGCCGGAGGGCCCGACAAACGCCACAGTCTGTCCCGGATCGATCTTCATGGATACGCCGCGTATAGTCTGATTCTTCCCGTCATAGCTGAAGCTGACATTATCAAGCACCACGGAGGAATCCGCGGGATGTGCGGGAGTACCGCTCTCACGCATAGGCTCAGCATCAAGGACACTGTCAATCCGCTCCATCGCATCGGCGACGATCATATTGTTCTCACTCATGTACATTACTTTGGTCAGCGTCAGGGATATGACCGGGGTGATAATAATGTAAAACAGAAGGTTCAGCAGAAATTCATTTGTCACCCCGTTTCCGGTGAACCACAGAGCCCCAGCAATGAGGAACGCAAACACTCCGTTTATGGCAGCGGTATAGAGCATCATGGGTACCCTCAGATTCTTGGTATAAGCTACGACCCACTTCTCATATTCGTCAATCGTACCTTTGAACTTCTTGAAGGAATACACCGACTGTCCGAAGGTTTTGACAACGGGAATTCCGCGGACATATTCCACCGCCTCATTGGACATGGTTGCAAGGGCATTATTGTACTGGCGCATTTTCTCTTCCATGCGCTTGCCGGTCATGGCAGTCATGATGAGGAAACCGAGAACAACGGGAACAAGGCTCAGCAAGCCCAGCCTCCAATCAAAGGCAAAAAGGAGAAACAGCAAGCCTATGGGAGTTGCCACAGCCGCATATTTGTCAGGAAGTTGATGCGCAAGATATGTTTCGGTCGCACCGGTGCTGTCGTTGATTATTTTACGGAGTCTGCCGCTGCCGAAACGGTCCGTAAACCCAAGAGGAAGCCCCGCGATATGTTCCGTTACGGCAAGACGCATGTTTGTCGCCACACGGAATGCCGCAAGATGCGAACACATAAGAGCGCCGATATAAATAAGGAATGAGAGCGCGGCAAAAACCATTGCCATCACGCCGTAATGCACGATATCGGTCGCTTTGGCAAAATCCGGAGCAACATCAAGTACGTCCCTGATTATTTTCCATATATACAGAAACGGGACCAGCGCAACAAGTGCGCTCACAGCCGAGAGCAGCCATGAGGCATAGGTGAAGTATCTGTATTTCCCGGCATACCCCATCAGCCTTGACAGATTTGATTGCTTTTTCAAGAAAAAACCTCCTAAGAATCCAAGTGATAAAATTATTATAACAAAAGGCAATAGACCTTTCTGTATTCCGAATAATTCAAGGTTAGCATACGCTAATCCGTCCCCGGAATTTACGGGAGCTTCACCCCATGAAAGATAATCACGGTTGCCCCCGAATCATACAGTCATTCCGTCGCAGAACCCTCCACGGTCTCCAGGATGATCTCCCGGCACCGCACAGAAGAATAACCTGAGTCATATCCGCAATGCCGGAATACTCCGTAAAGCCCGCAGATTACGGCATCAAAACAAACAGGACTCACGGCTTCAGTTCCCGAAATCCAGTCTTATGATCCTCATTTTCATCATTCCGTCGCCGACTTTTGCCAGCAGCCTGAAAAAACCGCTTATTGACGGATCCTTAAGGTCGTTATAACCGTACATATATCCCCGGCTTGAGACCTTCATATTCCCGCCCCATGCGGAAAGTTCCTTCTCCGCGTCCGAAACAGAAAAATATACGCCGATATCCTGTATATCCGCTGTTTTTATCCATGTTTTCAGCATAAGTTTCACAGCGGTTCTGTTTGCCGCGTCGAAAACAAGACGTCCCCCCGGAAACCTTTCAGCCATAGCCCGTACGAGGGCCCTCACCTGTTCCGATGTAAAGTAATAGAATACCCCGGCGGCAAAAAACACAGCCCCCTCCGAGGCATCAATACTGTTCATCCAGGAGGTATCGTTAAGGTCACACGGAATGTTTTCCTCCCGCTCTCCGGCGGGAAGAAGCCGGTTGCGTACGGAAATAACATCGGGAAAATCAAGGTTATATATTCTGCAGGTCCCGTTATCGCACTGACGACCGGTATCGTCAAGCCCACAACCGAGGTTTACCACCGCCGCCCCCGGATGGGTCCCGAGATAGTCCCGGACCTCCCGGGCGAGGCCGTTCTGTCGTACGGCGACCTCAAGAAAACCGAACCTATGCATAACACTTCCGGATTTCTCCGACAGCTGTGAAAAATCATAGTCTATCTGCTCCATAAGCCGGACAGCGGTCCGGTCATGATACAGTGCCGGATACAGTTCCGAACAAATCTTTCGCCCGTACAGGGGGATGACAAGTGTCTCCTGCACGGTATTCCTTTCAATGTGATATTTCATATATTACCCCACAATTCAACAGTAAATACAATCAAATATATATCACTTGATTTCTGCTTTCACGCACTCGGCATAAGTAAGTGGGAAAGAAGCTTTGATTTCTTCACTCTTTACTACCTCCCACCCGTTCCGGCGCAGGAAATCAAGATATTCGTTCCCGGACCACTTTGTGTGCAACGGAAAACCCGCAGGTTTCATGAAAAAGGATCTAATTTTCCCGGAGAATGTATTCTTCCCGTGGGTAAAAGTGGGAGCTATGAGCACCCCGTCGTCCCTGAGAACCCTCCGGATCTGCTCAAGGGCTTTTTCCGGCTCAGGTACAATATGCAGGGCATTTGCGACGATTACGACTTCAAAGCTCTTCTCCGCATAAGGCAGATCAAACATATCCTGCACCGAGAAATGAAGTTTTGCCGATACACAGGTTTTCTTTGCCTCAGCTATCATATCCGGGGACGCATCCGTCGCCTCCACCGTCCGTGCGGCACTGACTATGTTTTTTGCAATCAGTCCCGTTCCGGTTGCCAGCTCCAGCACTGCTTTATTCTTCACCTTACACCGAATCAGCTCATACATTCTCTCATACGCCGCAGAGTCTTTTTTCATGAACCGGTCATATATGCCCGCATTTCTGTCCCAAAAGTTTTTTTTCATAGCCGCTCCGTAGTTAGCCACCGCTAACCCTTTTCCTTTTTAAAAGCTGCCTTACAGCAGCTTTTTCTATTCCTCAAATAATTCTTTCATCGCTCCGTGAACCAGCAGTCGCAGCACTTCCGGGTATTTCTCCCCGATTTCATCCTGATGGGATACCGTAAGAATAAGTCCGCGCACGGTTGCCACAGTCAACTCAGTGCCTCGGGCCGGCATAAGACCGCTTTTCAGCAGAATATCCCTGATATGGGCTTCATCATCATGATAATGTCCGGCTTTGACGGGTTCCGGAATCCTCCGCAGAAGGAATTCAGCATCGGATTCTATAAATCTCATATCACCTGTCTCTGAGAGATGCCGGCAGACTGTCAGGAGAGTCTCAGTCGCCCGTTCACCCGACGGAAGTGACGCATACTTTTCCAGCGAATCGGAGGCAATTTCGTACAGTTCGGAATGAATGTCCTCCAGGACAGCGAAAAACAGCAGTTCCTTGGAATCAAAAAACTTATAGAAGGAACCCTTGGATATTCCGGCAGCTTCTGTCAGTTCCTCTACAGAGGTTTTCCTCATTCCCACCGTTACGGCACATTTCCTTGCGGCACTTATCAGCTCTTTCCGTATTCTCTTGTTTTCTTCATCCGAAAAAGCCATTACAACCTCAAATATGACCAAAATCGTTTATCTGGTCATATTATAGCACATTTATACGGAAATTGCAATAGGTTAAACGAAAAAAATTTATTTTTAGGTTTCCCCGGAGTAACTGCACGGCGACGGTTCCGGACAACCCGGAATGATACCGGATCCTGTTCAGGATGTCCGGGAATACGGCTACTATCCCAGACCACGGTAAAGAACGGAACAAAGGATTATCAGGACAAATATTGGTAAAAACAGTCAAAAATCTTGTCTGTCTGATGATTCTTTTTTCCGTATTCTGTCGGATCAGGAGTGTGAATTCTATTGCTTTTTGATGCAATTTATGGTATAATGTAGCTAAATGAACGATTATTCATTATTCAAAAGGGAAACCATGTATACAAATACGGAAGAACAGCACCTGAAAAAGAAAGAAGCTTTGATGGAAAAATGCTACGAGTGTTATGCGGAACACGGGTTGACGGGAACGGGGATCAAAGCCCTGGCGGAAGCCTGCGGGTGCACCCCGGGAAACCTTTATGTTTATTTCAGGAATCTTGACGAGCTGATAATACAGTCCACGGAATACTGTATGACAAAGGTTGAGGATGAATTTATGGCCAAAGCCCCTGCCGATACCGGGGACGTAATGAGATTTATAGAGGAAATCCCCTACTGGACGGCGGAAAAGCACGGAAAGAAATACAGACTGATGTACCAGGTCTATACTCACCCCAAATACATAGAACACGGGAAAAAGTTCTTCGACGGTGTCAACCGGCGTTATACCGCATATGCTAAACTGTTGGAACCGAAACTCGGAATACCTTACACGACCATAACTCCGCTGATATTTGTATTTGTCCGCGCCTGCGTTCATTACGCGATGTTTGAGGACGAATACTATATGAAAACACAGATGGAGGTCCTGAAGCAGGGTGTGGCTCTGTTTGCCGACAAATATAAAAACAATTGACATGGAGGATATTATCATGAAAAAATTCAGATTGCTTTTCATCTGCGCCGTCCTGATATTCTGCACCGCAGTTTCAGCCGGATGCAAAGGAGAAACGGGGACTTCAGGCAAAGCGGGCATTGATATGCGGAACAACGGAAAAACCATCCAGTGGAGATACGGCGAAAATGACACCTGGCACGATCTGGTGGATGTTGACGACCTCAGGGGCGTACCGGGCCAGGACGGCGAAAAAGGAGAGAACGGTCAGAACGGTACCGACGGCAAAGCCGTTGAGATCAGGAATAACAATACGTTTATACAATGGCGATATGAGGACGGGGAATGGGAAAACCTCGTCGCGCTGTCCGCATTGTCCGGTTCTGACGGCAGAAACGGAAAGGACGGAAAAGCGGTTGAGGTAAGAAATTCCGGTTCATACATACAGTGGCGGTACACCGGCGGGGAATGGCTGAATCTTGTTGCTCTGTCCGATATTACGGGTCCCTCGGGGAAAAACGGTGAGAGAGGAACGGACGGCAGGACACCTGAATTCCGTGTGGACGGTTACACGTTGCAGTGGCGCTACATAGGGGATGACGTGTGGCTCAACCTGTATAATCTGTACTGGCTCCGGGGCGATGACGGAAGAAACGGAATAAACGGCAGGGACGGAACCGACGGCACAGACGGAAAAACCGTGGAGATCAGAAAAACAGATTCGTGTCTGCAATGGAGATACACGGGTGAAGAGTGGAGGGAGCTTATTTCCCTTTCCGATATTACAGGGCCCACAGGAGCGGACGGTGATACACCTTTCATCGGCGAAAACGGAAACTGGTGGATCGGTGCGACCGATACAGGAATAAAAGCTGCCGGTCCGCAGGGTGAAAAGGGAGAAACAGGCGAAAAGGGCGAAAAAGGAGACAAGGGAGACAAAGGCGACAAAGGCGAACAGGGAGAAGCCGGCCCCGCAGGACAGGATGGCAGCTGTCCGGGCTGGCTTTACGGCGAAATGTATGCGCAGTCGACCTTTTTGCAAGACGGCGCCATCACCCCCGGTTATAGGGAAAAACTGAGCAGCGGCGGCCTTGTGTCGTACGAGAACGGCACTTTCAAGTTAAAAAAAGGGCATCGCTACAATCTGAGTTTAAGCGGATCGATCGGGACGATGACGAATGACAACAGCGGGATCTGCGCCATTCAGATGACAGACGATTACGACAACTCCTTCTGCAGGTTGCTCACACGCATAGAGTCGGAGGACAGAGGGCAGCATTCCATAAATTTCAACAGAATATACAATGCCGAAGAGGATATCACCCTGCGTTTCTCCATTGAGCAATCCGACTACAACACCTATCTTATTTCGTTCAGATGCTCGATCGTAATAACCGCTCTTGACTGAGCCGATACAGGCAAAAATGGAGGAACCGGTATGAAAAAACGCATATCAGGAATACTGATTGTTCTTTGCATGATAATCTGTCTGTTCCCGGTGGCGGCACAGGCGGCGGAAATCTCGTACGTAAGCACGGAAGCCGAACTGACCGGCGCTGTCTCCTACTACAACAGAGAAGTCATCCTGACAAGAGACATCTACCTCACGTCTCCTCTGACGATCAGTCACGAGACCACCCTCGACCTGAATGGCAAGACCCTGGGGGTGACGACTAGCGACGGGCAGAAGGTCATTTATGTTCCGGAAGGCGGCATGCTGACCCTGAAGGACAGCAGTGCGCTCGGTGACGGAAAGATCGACGGAGGCGGCCATAGCCGCGGAGTACATGTTGAAAGCGGAACCTTCATCATGAACAGCGGCGTGATCACGAACTGCGTCTTCCCGACCGTGGGCGGCGGCGTGTACGTTGAACATGGATTCTTTACCATGAACGGTGGAAAGATCTTCGGCTGCGATTCGGGAGACGGCGGCGGGGCTTACATTTCTCCCACGACCGGCACCGTATTTACCATGAACGGCGGGGAGATCTACGATTGCTGCAGTCGCGAGGACTCCGTCTGCGTGGAATCCAACGCCACAATGATAGCCAACGGCGGCACGATTACAAGCCGTATCGGTTTTGCGCTGGAGAACGGACGCACCGTTACCACCGAGAGCGGTTGCACCGGGACAGTTTTCAAAGGGGCTGTTTACAGCTGGGGCCCCCTTGGAGGTGGCATCTATTACGGGGAGATATCGTACCGGTGGGATAAAAACATCTCCGGCATAATGGTGACCTTTGAGGACGAAAACGATACTTATGCCAGAGTCATTATCCCTTCGGGCGAAAAAGCGATCAAGCCCGTCTCTCCCGTTAAGGACGAATTGCTTTTTACGGGATGGTTCACTGCCGACGGAAACAGATTTGATTTCAGCACTCCCCTTACGGAAGATATAACATTGACTGCGGGATGGTTTGACCCTGCTGCGGGGGGTAGCGGCGAAAAGGGAGACCCGGGAATAACACCCGAGCTCCGCATCAATGCCGCAACCAATGAGTGGGAGGTATCCTATGACAACGGTTGGACATGGATCACCATGGGTGTGAAAGCCACCGGACAACAGGGTGAAGAAGGCGCTCCCGGCAGAGACGGAACCGACGGGGAAATGCCCAGGCTCATGATCGGGTCGGACGGATACTGGTATATTTCCTACGACGAAGGAATGAACTGGACTTCTCTCGGAGTAAATGCCATGGGCGAAAAGGGCGAAAAAGGAGATAAGGGAGACAAAGGTGACACCGGGGAGAAGGGTGATAAGGGCGACCCCGGCGAAAAAGGCGACCGAGGAGATACGGGTTATACCGGATTTCCCGGACAGAAGGGTGAAAAAGGCGATACCGGGCCCGCGGGACGGGACGGAAAAGACGGTTCTGACGGTCTTATTCCATACATCGGAATAAACGGAAACTGGTGGATAGGGGCTACGGATACGGGCATAAAAGCCACCGGGAATGACGGAGCCGACGGTTCTGACGGTAAAGACGGAACAAACGGCAGAAACGGAAAGGACGGCAAAGACGGGACAGGAATCGCAAAGACCGAGATAAATTCCGACGGAAGGCTGATAATTACATATACTGACGGAACGGCAGCCGATCTGGGAACAGTAGTGGGTGCGGACAGCAAAGACGGACTTACACCTTTTATCGGCTCCAACGGCAACTGGTGGATCGGACAGAAAGACATCGGAGTAAAGGCCGCAGCGGAAGTTTCCGTTCCGGCAGGTTCCGGGGCAGTGTCCGAAACCGGGATGGAACGAACCGTAACACTTATCGCTATTGCAGCAGTCCTTGCCCTGGCGGGAAATATCGGGCTTGCCGTGTACATCGTATTAAAACGTAAAACCGGTCGCATATGACATCAGAGGTTACATTTCTGAGCAGATAAATTAAAAGCTTAAACCGTGTGTTCCCTCTTACGGGAAGAAATCTTCTTTGTAAAAAAATGTAATCTGCACGATATAGTAAGAGGCAGGCTCCTTTCAGAGCCTGCCTCTTTGATTTCTGCCGGATTATCTGTATCTTCCCCGGCGACAGCAGACGCTGACCGAAGGGCTGTTTTCAAGTCCCAGAAGATCATCCATTTCTTTTGAAACATTGGTATATGAATTCTTCTGATGGTGTACGATAATATAGTCTGCCCGTTTTATTTTTCCCCGAGCCTGCCGGCAAAAAGCTCTGACGGGAGCCGAGAGGGCAAAGACCCACACAGGGGTACACACGGTCACCTGCTGATATTTATCCAGGTTTTCCGGAATCGGTTCTATGGGCATTTCCCAACGGTGCATACCGTACCTGCCGCACCACCAGAAGCCGGAAGTTCCGGAGACCTTTTCCGTGGCTTTGATTTCATAAACAGATGCCCCGGTCCTGTTTGCCCGCTCATACGCCTTTTTCCTCACATAGCCCATACGGGAAAAGTAAACCACAAGCTTATCCGGATCAGTCCCTATATCAGGATAATCCGATTCACGGAAGACGAAGGATTCCTGACTGTAAAAAACCCACGCCATATACCCGGTAACAGCCTGAATAAAACCGAAAATAAAGTACGACGTGGACATGAAATTGAAGGGAAACATGTAGAATTGAATACATATCCACATCATCAGAGTAATGCCGAACACTCCACCGAGGATGACCCCGGACTTTCTGCGGGCAAGCAGCAGTGCCGCCGCGGTAAGATTTGTAAGTCCGTTTACAATCAGCAGGGCAATGCCGGAAAACTTCAGATCCCGGAACAGAATATCCGCAAAGGGAAGCTTCTGGAAATAAGGGAGCATTGATGCCATACCGAAAGTCTTCCCCGAAGGATCCGAAAGCATTCCGACAGCCCCCGCAACGGCTCCTATACCGATGAAAAGTGTCCAGAATATCAATGCTTTCCGGGTAGGCTCAAATCTTGAACAGTTCATTTTCCCACTCCTTTGAAAATGGATCTCGCATTCGGATCATATGAAGCGCGGGTAAGGTGTATTATAAGCTCCTCTGCCGAGGCCGCCGCCCCGATAACGCATACACATATGCAGTAAGGAATACGGTACGGGGTAAGCAGCGCAAACGGAATAAGAAAGACCGCCGCCCCGGTAAGCTTGTTCATGTAGGTATGGACCGCCGCAAACCGGTGATATTTCACCGCCGCGGCAACATATGCGCCGAGTCGCAGAATAATTACAGCCCCCGCAAAGACAAATATCCGCACGGGCAATTCCTTTATAAGTACCGGAAGTAACTTTATAAGCATAACTCCGTAGAACACAAGATCCGCCACAGAATCGAGCCGGGCTCCCAAGGGGCTTGCGGTTCCGGTTCTCCGGGCAAGCCATCCGTCCGCCGCATCTGTTATTCCGGTAAGGGCATATATGACAAAGAACCACGCAGACAAGGGACGGAGAAACAGCAGTGCAACAGTTCCCGCTATCCGGAGCAGAGTTATTTCATTCGCGGTTATCACAGGTTTTTTCATCTCATTCTCCGGTTTCTGTTTTCTCAAAACAAACGGTTTTTTCTTTCATGGATATTTTCCCGACCTTCCGGCCGAAACTATTCAGCTCTTTCTTGAAGGTAAGAAAACTGTGGTCTATGGGAAAGCCAAGGATTTTCTCTATCTCATCAAAACTCAATTTTATCCGCGGACGTTCATCCGCGGCGACTGTTCGCCATAGCGGATCATATTTACTCATTTTCCATTCCTTCTGCCGTTTTTCCGGCGATCATACTTTCTTTTATTCTGTACCGGCGGGTTTTGTGATAATTCCTCCCGGTCAGGGGACAGTGGATACAGCATAAAGCCGGTTTTACGGTCTGTTTCAACGCTTTTCTTGACAACACTCATTTTTTATGATAGAATTAACGGCGGATCGTGCTTCCGCACAGCCCAAAACATTCACGGGATTTCCCGGAAACATAACCGAAACTCTTTGAAACATGGACAGCGTTCCCTTCAACCGCGAAACAACCTGCAAAAAACAGATCCGATAAAATCCGGCAACCTTCATTTACGGCAGAGGCTGTCAGGCCCTTTACCGCAAAAATAATTACGATCAGAAGAAAGAAAAAAAGCCATGGATACAAAAATCCCGAGAAGTGAATACCCGAGACCTCAGCTTGTCCGGAAGGACTGGCTTTGTCTTAACGGGGAATGGAATTTTGAAACTGACAACGAAAAAAGCGACATGACACGTCAGCTTTACAATACCCCGGATCTCAAAGGAAAAATCACCGTTCCGTTCTGTCCGGAGAGCAGGCTGTCCGGGGTGGAGAATACGGACTTCATGCCCTGTGTCTGGTACAGCCGCAGGTTGTCCATTCCCGAGAACTGGACCGGAAAGCGGATACTTCTGCATTTCGGCGCCGTTGATTACAGTGCCACGGTTTTTATAAACGGGGAGGAAGTAACCGGTCACCAAGGCGGATATACCCCCTTTTATGCCGACATAACGGAGAAACTGAACCGTAAAAACGACTTTGTGACCCTCTGCGTCTATGATGACGTGCGCTCACATAAACAGCCCGGAGGAAAACAGAGCATCAGCCGGAATTCCAACGGATGTTTCTATACTCGGACCACCGGAATATGGCAGAGCGTGTGGATGGAAGCAGTTGACGAATGCTGGATAAAGGACATATCATTCACTCCGGACATTGATTCGGGTTCAGTCTCCGTAAGAATAAAGCTTTCGGGGAATTTTCCGGGCTCTTCCCTCTCCCTCCGCATATTCTGGGACGGGAAAGAGACCGGACGGCAGAACATCGGAAACATACGCACGGACACTCTGTGCTTTTCCGTTCCGCTCTCCGAAATACACCTCTGGGACGTGGGACAGGGGAATCTGTATTCCGTATCTGTTTGTGTTGAAAAACAGTCCCGTGTACTCGACGAAGCCGAAAGTTATTTCGGGATGAGGAGCATCTGCCTTGACGGACGGAAATTCATTATAAACGGCAGACCGGTCTTCGGTCGCTGGGTACTGGATCAGGGGTACTATCCGGATGGTATATACACCGCACCCACGGACGAAGATCTCGAAAACGACATAAAATACGCTATGGCACTGGGTTTCAACGGGGCAAGACTTCATCAGAAGATTTTTGACCCGAGATATCTTTATCATGCGGACAAGCTGGGCTTCCTTTGCTGGGGAGAACACGCCAACTGGAGCCTTGACGTTACGGACCCCGGCAGTATACTGAATTTTCTCCCGGAGTGGACCGAAGCCGTTCAGCGGGACTACAGTCATCCGTCAGTTATCGGCTGGTGCCCGTTCAATGAGACCTGGAATACCGAGGCGGGCAAGCAGTGCGACGGGGTTATAGACACCGTTTATCGAATCACCAAAGCCCTTGACCCCACACGTCCCGTAATAGATACGAGCGGCAATTTTCATGTACAAAGTGACATTTTTGACGTTCATGACTACGAGCAGGATCCGAAAGCCTTTGCGGAATATTACGCACATATACCCGACGGTATTATAAAGGACCAGATATGGCGGAACCCGAATATCCGTGACCGACAGCATTATAACGGCAAAGACCCGGTATTTGTCAGCGAATACGGCGGAATAGGCTGGATGCCGGGAAGCAACAGCGGCTGGGGCTATGGTAACGGTCCCGCTACAGAGGAGGAATTCATCTCCAGATACAGGGATCTGACCGATATATTGCTTGACAATGAATACATCATGGGGTTCTGCTACACCCAATTATACGACATCGAACAGGAAAAGAACGGTCTCATGACCTACGACAGGCATTTCAAATTCCCGCCGGAGACCATAAAGAAGATAAACTCCCGGAAAGCGACAATTGAAAAGGATTAAGCGTGCCCGTCATTTACACAGTACAAAGCGGTCTGTCCCACCCGGAGGCAGACCGCTTCCCTTGCGTCCGGAGTCAATTACAGTGCAGCAAAGATCTTTGCCCCGCGTCTTTTAAGCCACCGGTAAAGAAGGACCTCTGTCAGCACGAAAACCGCGCCGGATACGGCAAGATATATCTCCGCCGACATGAATTTTGCCAAAAGCAGATACACACCCGCGAATACTATCACGACCAACCATACTCCCATCAGGGCAAGGAATACAGGCATTCCCTGCTTTATGGGAACGATTTCATTTGTCCAGGTCAGATTAGGCATTCTGACCCCGATAACAAGGTCAAAAAGCGCAATAAACAGGACGATCAGAACCGTAACTGCCGCAACCAGAAGCAGCTGTACCGGAGAAAACGGAAATACGAAGGCGGCACAGATAACGCAGCAGACAGCAGGGATCAGAGTAAGAATTATCTGAACCGAGAGCTTTGCCTTAAGAGCCAGCCAGGGATCGACGGGAAGAGACTGAACAAGCCACAGACTCTTTCCTTCAAGAGATACTGAGGGAGCAGCCATATCGTTTGCAGCGGCGGCAAAACCGATAACCGCAACAACTATCACAGGGTAGATTCCGGACATTTCGAAAATTTCATTGAAAAGGGACACCATCTGTCCGCCGCGAAAAATAAAGTAGACACCCGCAAGAAGAAGGATCAGTGTACCCAGACCGCAGTTAAGGATGTAGTTGGGACTTGAGGTGAAGCGTCTGAATTCCTTGCCGAGCAAAGCCCCGAACTGACTTTTGGTATGGACCGGAGCAGATCTGTATCTGACTTTTGAAGTGTTTCCGGTGGAGGTTGCTATTTTTATGAAGCTTCTGGAAATTATGTAACAGGTCAGCGAGAACAGAGCCGCAACAATAACTGTCAGCAAGGCAAGTTCAAGCCAGCCGCCCTCACCTGCTCTTCCGAAGGCGTATACGGGATACGCAGCCTGTCTGATCTTTTCACCGTACTCTGCGGCGTTGGAAACAAGATCCGCTATCCATTCCTGAGCCTTATAGTACAGGAAGTAATACGCGCCCACAAAAAGAAGGGAGACAATTACGGTTACAAAGCTTTTATTCTTCAGTTTCAGACTGATCCTGGCTACGACCCAGCCGAGGGCACAGGAAAGGACAAGGACTATCAGAGAGATCACCGCCGTGAATACCACACCGCCCACAACGGAGGCAACGCTGAAGTTGCCCGCTATCCAGTAAACTACGACGGCAGGTACAATAACAACTCCGGAATACATCAGTCCCATCAGATACACTCCGAGAAGCCGGGATATCATTATATACCTGACCGGAATGGGCATGGAAAGAAGAAGATCGTTATCCTTGGACAGATACAGCCCGGAGTAGGTATTAAACACACTTCCGAAGGCACCTAGGAGTATCGCGAGAAGCCCGAAGAGGGCGAAATACAACCAACCCATACCGGCGCTGACGAAGGATCCGCAAAGGGTTACCGCAAGGAAGGTGAATATTGCACCGAGGAAAAATACCATTATGAAAATATACATGATTATAAGCATCACCGTTGATCCGGTTGAACGCTTTTTGTTCTTTTTGGCATCGTAAAAATAGCTGCGGAATATCTCCGTAAGCTGTTTTTTCAGAAGAGTTTTAAGCATTATTCCCCCTCCAGTTCAAGGAACACCTGCTCAAGGCTGTCGTCGCCTTTGACCTGTTCCATGGTGCCGGAACGTATAAGCTGGCCGTTCTTGATTATGGCTACCTTGTCACAGAGTTTTTCCGCGACCTCAAGCACATGAGTAGAGAAAAATATTGCTCCGCCGTCATCGCAGACCTGTCTCATCATTCCCTTGAGCAGGTGCGCGGCTTTGGGATCAAGCCCTACAAAGGGTTCATCCATTATTATGAGCCTCGGGTTATGTATCCAGGCGGAAACTATGGCAAGTTTCTGTTTCATACCGTGGGAATATGCGGCAATGGACTGTCCGAGGTCATTTGTAAGACCGAACATTTCCGCATATTTTCCGATACGTTCCTTTCTGTCCGATGCGGAAACACCGAAAATATCGGCAATGAAATTCAGGTACTTTATACCCGTCATGAATTCATACATATCCGGATTGTCGGGGATATAGGCGATCTGTTTCTTGCAGCCTATGGGGTCATCCTTCACCGACAGACCGTTAACTCGGATCTCACCGCTGTCAAACTGAAGTATTCCGGCAACGGATTTCAGTGTCGTGGTCTTACCCGCGCCGTTATGTCCTATAAATCCGTAGATCTCTCCGGGAGCGATATGAAGAGAAAGATCGTCCACGGCTTTTTTCTCTCCGTAAACTTTTGTAAGATGCTCAATATTCAGCATACTAGGTCTCCTTTATATATTTGTACCGTATTTACACTTATTTTTTAGCGCTTTTTCTTCCCGCAAAAACATTCATGAGTATATATATTGCAAGAAGCAGGATTATTGCTCCGCCGAGCACCGCATATTTTTCCCATGTTCCGACTTTCTGACCGAAGAAATACATATTGCAGTCTATGGAATCCTTTATACCTTCCACAACTTCGGAAGGAAATCCGACCTTTGACATTTCCCGGTAAACTCCGCCGAGAGCATGTTCCCGCACAAGACTTGTGCCGTATGTTCCGGGAAGGAACGAGAGAACTTTCTGAAGGCTGTCGGAAAAATTGGATATAGGCATATACGCACCGCAGAGGAAACCGTAGCCGGCACTGACAATTGTCCCGACGGCGGAAGACTGACCCTGGGTGGACAGGAAAAAGTTCACACAGGACGACAGTGCCACACCGAACAGTGTCAGCAGAGTAACATCCAGGACCACGAACATTACGTCAGCGAGACTCATATACCAGCCCATTTTCAGCAGATAAAGCAGACATACACCCATGGCAGTAAAGCTGATAATAAGGGTGGAAACGGCTGAGGCGGTGAAATAACCCACGGCGATGACTGACCCCTTAACCGGCGAAACGGTTATATCACGTCTGGCACCGCTTATCTTATCCTGAACCATAAGCAGATTCGAACAGAAAGCAACCGTCACGCAGCATACAGCCAGAAGAGAAGAAATCAGCTGTCCGCCCACGGTAGCGTCTATCAGGGACGGATCTATGCCGAAGCCCTCAGGCATTGCCGAAACAAAACTGTCACGGTATACCTTGGCAAGGAAAGACGCATACAGCACCAGAAGTATCACCGGGGTTATAAGGGACGAAAAGAACATGCCCTTATCCTTGAAAAACAGTTTGCAATTCCGTCTTATCATGTTTCCGAGTCCGGTCATTTGTCCTCACCTCCGTTCAGTTTCTTGCCGGTCACGGCAAGGAACACATCATCCATCTTGCCTTTTGTTATTTCATAGTCGGTAAAAAGTTCGGGACGCTCAAGAATAAGCTTTGTGGCAGTCGCAGTATCGGGAACGGAAATGCGGAAAGCATCCCTTATACTCTCGTATCCGAATCCCAGGGACGCAACTGAATTCTCCGGCTGTCCGTAAACGGTTATAAAATCGTCGGCATAACGGTTTTTCAGATCCAGCGGGGTCCCCTCCGCGGCGATCTTTCCGCTGTCGAGAATAACCACATAATCCGCATCCGCCGTCTCCTCCATGTAATGCGTGGTAAGGAAAACGGTCATTCCCTCTTCACGGCGGAGCTTCCGGACCACATTCCAGAGAAGCTTGCGTGTCTGAGGATCAAGCCCAGTGGTAGGCTCATCAAGGATCAGTATTTCGGGCTTGTGCAGAAGGGCCCGTGCGATATCTATTCTCCGTCTCTGTCCCCCGGAAAGCTTACCGACAGTCCGGGACAGGAGATCTTCAAAATCCAGAAGCACGGAAAGCTCCTCCATTCTGTCCCTGAAAACCTTTCCCGTTATACCGTAAAGTGCCGCACGGCTGCGCAGATTATCCCGGACCGAAAGAGACTGGTCCAGTACCGAGGACTGGAAAACGACTCCGAGATTACGGGAGATACTATCCATACCTCGGTCGATGTTTTCCCCGCAGATCATCACGTTTCCGCTGTCTTTGCATAACTGTCCGCACATTATGGAAATGGTAGTGCTTTTTCCCGCGCCGTTGACTCCGAGAAAGGCAAAAAGCTCTCCCTTACGGACATGAAAAGACAGATCCTGTACGGCTTTTACTTCGCCGAACGATTTGTTCAGATGTTCGATCCGGATTATATGTTCCATCCAGTTCACCTATCCTTTATATTCTCATTGTTTATTCCGTTATCTTCTGTACCGAGGCTCTTTGTAATGCTCCCGAATACCTTATCCCGGTCAAAATCACCGGATATAAAACCGGGGATTTCTTTGCACGCCTTGCATAAGCCCACTGCAAAAGCGGTAAATATCCGTTTGATCTCATCATCGGAGTATGTACAGCCGCCGGTCACCACAAGAACCGAAACACTGTACCCCACAAGCCACATCCGCCGGAAAAAGAAGTCCGCGGTAGCTTCATCCATGGAGTATATGCGGCATATTGACTCCAGCACAAGATCACGGGTATGCTCCATCGCAAGCAAAGCTCCGGATTCCCCCTCCGCAGGCGGAGTCAGGAACAGAAGTCTGTACAGTTCAGGTTCCTCCCTTGCGAAACGCACAAACTGAACCCCGAATCCGAGAAACGGGATCTCTTCCTTCAGACCTTCGGAGGAATACTTCCGGTACAGGTTTTCAGCGGAAAGCCTGACCTCTGTTTTCAATTCATCCATCGTCCGGAAATAAGTGAATATCGGCCGGGTGGATGTCCCGAGAGCCGCGGCAATATCCCGGCAGGTCAAAGCCGCTGTTCCTCTCTGCCGGAGAAGATTCAACGCGGTGTCAATTATTTCTTCCCTTGTAAATTTAGCCTTTGGCGGCATTTGATCCTCCCTCATTTCTGAAACAATAGGATTCATATGTTGCGCAACGGTAGTTGCGCAACAGCCATCACAAGTATATTCTATGCACTGTCTTTTGTCAATACCCTTCAGCAAAAATTCATATATTCATATAAATATTCGCAATATTCCCACGGGAAAAACCTGCCGAAAACCCGTGGATCAACACGAAAGCCGTCGGAAAAACAGTATTTTTCCGACGGCTTTTTACAAACAACGGCAAATTATCTTATATTTCTCAGAAGCAGACGATTACATATACTTTGCCTTGATATAGTCCGCGCTCTTCCTGGCCCCGTCAAAGGGATCGCCGGTGCAGTAATCCTGCTCCACGACAAAACTCTTGACTCCGGTCTTAAGACACGCCGCAACTATCCCGTCAAAGTTCATATTGCCTTCGCCTATTTCACAGATACGGGGTCCCTGCTCCTTTTCCTCATCAAGGAATTTCATATCCTTGAGATGGATAATATCAATTCTTCCGGCGAGTTTCTCAACCCACTGAGACGGATCGCATCCGGCAGCCTGCGCCCAGTACGTATCAAATACAAACGAAGTGGTCTCCTTATCAAAACCCTCCACAAGGTAATCATAGACACGTTTGCCCTCAAGCTTTGCGAACTCCCAGGCATGGTTGTGATAAGTAAATTTAAAGCCCTGCTTATGAATTTTCGCGGCGAACTCATTCACCACATCGCAGAACTCATGAAGAGTATCCGCACTTGCGGCATAATTGCCGGGCATACCGCCGATACCGATATTAGTGGTATGCATTGCGGCATGATCCGCCATCGCCTTTTCGGGATCCTTTATCATACTGTCCCAGTCCCAGTGCGTGCCGCAGATGGACAGACCGTTTTCTTTTGCAAGCTCATAATATCTTTCGGGAGTAGTGCAGATACCTACGGTATGAAGCTCATTATAGCCCATATCCGCCAGTTTTTTAAAGCTTGCCGCAACATCCTCTTCCGTCTTGATAAACTCACGGATGCCCCAAAGCTGATAACCGAGTTTCTCTATTTTATTGCTCATACTCAATACCTCCGTTTTTTTTTAGCATAACTATATCACACGCGGCGGAAAAAGTCAAGGGGTCAGCGCTGAAAAACACTTTCCGTCCGTCTTCGGCCCAGAAAGCCGCTTCAGTTGCCCTCCGGGGGAATTATGATCTCTTTACCCAGGAAAAATGACCATATACTCAGTTTTTTCACCGGTCCGTAGCATTTTTCCACCGCATATCCGTAGCACCGGAGCTGTTCGGAATATCTCTGCCTGAGCTGAGACTCATCGGCATGATCGGTTTTATAATCCACCACAACATACCCGTCACTGTATTCACAAAGCAGATCCAGAGCCCCCTGCATTATTACGGTCTCATCACCGCCTCTTCCTATCCTGGAAGCGGGAATACGGACCACAAAGTTCTCCTCCCGCCGAATACGGAGAGCCCGTTTTATTTCCACGTAAAGCTCCGACCGGGCAAAGATCTCAAAATTCTTACCGTAAAGGGAAACATACTCCGCCTGTTCGTGGCTCAGAAGCCCCTTGCGGACGAGTCTTTCCGTTTCCGAATCCATATCTTTTCCCGGATCCGCGAAAGACAGATACGTATGTATTGCCGTACCACGGCGTGTTCCGCTTTTGTCCGCAGATACAAACTCCGGAACCGGAGCTGCGAACTCTTCTTCGAAAACGGTCTGTTCTCCGTCGTACAGCTTATTTTTCGCAACCTCCGTGACACTTACCTTCGCCGGAGCAGACGAGACGTGATACCTGTAAGAGAAACGGCGGTCAAGTTCCTCCCCGGTTATATCCGCACCGGAACCTTCAGGGGCTTTGCCGGTCTGTGCCTGCACATTATCCGGAGGAAGGACTCCATAGAGTATTTTCGCCGGGCTTTCGCACCGGAGTTTTTTCACACCGGAAATATCATCAGGATCGAAATCGGGATGTCTCAGAACCGAAGCGTAAAGCAACCCGGGAACTGAAAGATTCTGCGTCACATTAAGCGGGGACGGCCGCGGCATCATAATATCTGACTGAGCAGCCTCAATATCCCCCTTGGATGGCATCTCGGAAATGATCACCAGTTTTTCCCTTGCACGGGTCATGGCTACATACAGTTTCCGGAGTTCCTCCGAAGCCTCCTTACGGCGACGGATATATTTCAGGGTATATGTCATAAGGGTGTTCTGCTGACTGAACCTGTTTTTATCCCTTATCTTGGCGGCGACACCGTACTCCGGATCGAAAAGCACAGGTTTGCTTTCGGATCCGCGCCTTTGCGGAACACAGAAAATGCAGACCGGGAATTCCAGCCCCTTTGACCCGTGTACGGTCATTATCCGCACAAAATTCCCTTTTACTTCTCCGTTTCCGGGAACGGTCTCTTCCTCCGCCGCAGCTTCGGCATATTTCAGAAACCGGTAAAGACCGCCCTCTGTCCGTGAGCAGTAATCCCTGGCAAAATCATAAAGCTGCATAAGGGTCGCCCTTCGCTGAGCTCCGGCAGGAAGGCAGGATACCGCATCCGGGTATCCGGTATCGGTATAAATACGCCATATAAGCTTGTAAACCGGGAAATCATCAGCGAGAAGACGGTATTTTTCTATCTGTGCAACAAAGGCGTCCGCCTTGTCATCCCCGTCCTCTGCAGCCTTCCGTACGGCTTCGTAAAAAGCTCCTTTCCGGTCATAAAGCCTTATCCTGGCAAGTTCATCGGCACTGAAACCGAAAAGTTCGGAAAACATCACCGCAAAAAGCGGAATATCCTTGAAAGGGTCATCTATTACCTGAAGCAGTGCCATAATTATATTCGCTTCGGTACGGCAGAGAAAAGGTTCGTTGTCCCTTCCTACGCAGGGAATGCCCGCTCTTTCGAAAACCTGCATATACACAGAGGCGACACCCTTGAGCTTTGGGGTCAGTACCGCAATATCGGAATACCGCAACGGACGGGTCTGCCCACTGGGTCCGACGGTCATTGACTGCATCATTTGCAGTATTCTCTCCGCCGCAGTTCCGGCAAGCGCAAAAGCCTTCTCCTCAGCATTTCCTTTACAGTCGGTAAAATAAACCTCCGCATCGGGTTCTTCCTTCCCGGGGTAAGAGGTATTTCCGTGACGAAGAACATGATCCTCGCCGGAAAGAGGAGTTGTTTTATCCCTTTTCCCGCCGAAAGGATCGTCCGGCTCCGGTTCAGAGTAACACACTCCCCCTGTCCGTTCCGAAAAAAGCTGTGAGCACACAAAATTGGTAAAGTCAAGGACACCTTTCCGGCTTCGGAAATTGCTGTTGAGCCATACCGTATCCATTTCCCTGCCGCGACGGATAAAGTTTTCCGGCTCGGCATTTCTGAAATTATAGATACTCTGTTTAACGTCACCCACAGCGAAAAATCTCGGTCCGTTCCCGTCAACGGGAGCAATCGCGCGGAAAAAGCAGTCCTGCAGGGCGTTGGTGTCCTGATATTCATCCACCAGAACCTCATCATACTCCCTGCGTATTTCCAAGGCTATCGGCGTAACCTCAAAATCGCCGCATTCAGGAGTAAAGCTTTCTTCCTTCACAACCAGTGCAAGCGCCATCTGTGCCACTGCGTTGAAGGAATACCTGTTACGGCGGTCCATCTGAGCGCGAAGAGCGGAAATATATTCGCCTACAATGTCAAAAAGACATTTCACCGCCGGACGCTGAGCCTCCATGTCTTTTTCGGCATCCGCAAGACTTATACGGTAAAGCTCCGCATTTTTGTCCGCATCCGTCGTCCCGAAAATATTGTTTCTGACCCATCCGCGGTAATAACCGTAGCTTCTGTTCCACGGATCGGACTTATCTATTCCGCCTTTGGAAGGCATATTTGCCATACCGAAGTTTGCGGCAGCGCATACCGCATCCCAGTCCGGAAGATCCGCCTCAAGCTTTTCGTAAACGGACTCAAGCTGAGAACGCTCCGCCCGGCACATTCCGGTAACTTTTTCATTCAGTGTTCCGGACGCGAGGATCCCGTCATACACCGCCGCAACAGACTCCAGATCTCCCCGGATTTCGGTGGAAACAGCAGTTATCCAGGGCCGGATATCCGAATACATGCCAAGCCACATATCCAGCCACTTGCCCGGAAACGGCATAGACATAGCCTTATCATAGATACTGTTTACCGCATCGGAAAGGCTCTTTTCCCGGTCGTCGCCGCCGAACACGGCAACAAGGGTTTCATATTCACGGCTTCTTTCGGCGCAGAATTTTTCCAGTATACCGTCAAGGATCTCGGAGCGCATCAGCCGGCTTTCCCCCGCGGAGAGAACTGAAAAATCGGGATTCACCCCGGCAACACGGAAGTTTTTCCGGACAATGGAGCCGAAAAGACTGTCAATGGTCCCTATCCGGGCTTTGTACAGCAAAAGTCTCTGACGTCGGACATGGTCTATATCCGTCCCGCAGTCGTCACTGCGCAGAAGTTTCCCGATCCTGTCCCTCATTTCCCCAGCGGCAAGTTCGGTGAAGGTAGCTATCAGAAGGCGGTCGAGACTTCCTCCGGAACGGACATATTCAAGAACCCGGTTGGAAAGGACCGATGTTTTGCCCGATCCCGCCGCGGCGGAAACCAGCATGGTGCGGCGTTGTTGTATTGCGGTAAGCTGTTCAGCGGTCCACGCCATCTTTACCCGCCTCCTCCATTTTCTTTTCCATAAGTCCGTAAATACTTTCGCTGTCGGGTTTCTCCGTCATCTGTCTTCCGACGCAGGATATGGCTCTTTCCCGGTCGCAGTACCTGTTTATCAGGCAGAAATCACAGGGAGAGTCATCCTTGCCGCAGCAGAGAGGATTTTTCCCGAATCTCCCGTGACGTATATCCTTCCCCATATCCGCAAGAAGGGAGCGGATGTATTCAAAAAGCTTCCCGAACTGCTCCAGAGTTGCTGTATTAATTTTCCGCGCCACGGTAGGAACAAGTCCTTCACCCGCGGCTTTTATCACATCATCGTCTTCAAGGATAAGACCGGTGGGACGTATATTTTTAAACTGTTCACGGATAACCTTTTCCATTCCCTTTCCCCGGAGAACATTGACCGGGGGGGTATCGGATTTCAGGTAAAGGACCTCCGCAGGCAGACTTCCCTTATACTCACCGTCGGAACAGGTAAGGGTATAAAGGTACATCAGTATCTGTACATCCGTTCCGTAATACACCTGTTTCAGGTCGAAAGGATGATTTCCCGTCTTATAGTCAATTATACGCAGATAACGCTTTCCGTCCTTTTCGTAGGCATCCACCCGGTCAACTTTTCCTATCCAGACAACGTTACCGTCCTCAACGGGTATGAACATGGGCTTTACCCTCTCGTCCTGTCCCACGGTAAGCTCAAATTCCACCGGACGAAATTCCGATCCCCGGAGCTGATCTCTGAACAGGCATACAAGGGTCGCAAGCTTTTCCGTCAGCCGGTCGAAATATCTTTTTGTCCGGGCTTTTCCGTCATCGACCACGGCGAAATAATTTCTTGCGAAATCTCTGGCACGGGCACGGAGGACCTCATCGCTTTCCTCCAGCCCCTGGGGAACTATCGCTTCCAGAGCGGCATGGAAAAAGTTACCGGTGTTGAGTTTGTCGAGAGCCGCCGCACGCTGCTCCTGAAGCCTCAGCCCGAATTTACAGAAATAAGAGAACCGGCATCCGCCGAAGGTGTTCGCCTGGGATGCGGAAAGATACATATCCCTGCCGAAAAGTTTTTTTGAAGTCTGCTCGGAAAGTTTCTCCTCACCCGGGGCATTTTCCGCCATATCAATAAACCTTGAGTACGGTGTTTTTTCAAAGTATGCCCTGAGCACGGGATCAAGGGTCCGTGTGTATATGTCAAATGATGCGCTCTGATTCTGAAGTCTCCGGCAAAAGCCCTCGTCAGCGGAAGTTTCCGGCACAGTCTCGGTTTTTATATCCGGGAATACCCGGCAAACCTCATCTATGGCGCAACTGCTTTCCCTGTCTGAGTTATAGGACAGAAAAAGGCCCTTCCGTGCGGCGCTGAGCGCATTATATACAAGGTATCTTTCATACATAACGCTTTCGTCGGCGGACTGTCCCACTGTTTTTTCAAGTTCCGTTTCGAGCAGGACTTTATCTCCGTCATCCAGCAGATCCCCGTCGGAAAAAGCCGGCGGGAATACTCCGTCGTTGAGTCCGAGCACAAAGACATAATCCGGGGAAAGGAACGGAACGGTCTCCGCCCCTCCGGCAACAATGCGATCCCCTGATGTGGGAAGTATTCCGATATCGGTCCGGTCGATTATGGACAGAAGCATTTCCCGGTATTTGCCTGTATCCATCACATCGTCGCCCGCCGTGACGACAAGCTCATCAAGGGCTTGCATAACGGTCTCATAGGTCCGGCACTGTTCCGCATACATTGCGTCCTCGCCGAACCGGAGATAATCCTGCCCCGCTTCGGAAAGAGTTTTGTCCACCCCGAGAGCCGTGAACACATCGTATACGGCAAGGGATATCTGCCGGACGGTCTTGTCTCCCTTTACTTTTTCCGCGAAACCGGTAAATATTTCCATTACCCTGCGGCGGACCCCGTTTATCCTCTCAAGAGCCTCGCGATCCCGTTCATCAACGGGTCTTCCGTATCCGTAAACACTGCGGGTAAAATCCGAAAGGAAACCTCCGTAGTTTATATTCCATTTCTCAACATAGTTTTCAAAGACGGAAATATCCTCTATCGACAGAGAGGTCAGCCCGGTTTTGGGCAGAGAAAGGACCGTTTCCCGTTCCAGCCCGTATATCACCGAGGAAAAAAGAGCCTGTATCAGAGCCACGGGCTTTTTCTGTCTCAAAGGTGTTTTCTTATGGTAAAAAAGAGGTAATCCGTAGCGGTCGAATATAGGATCAAGGTAAGCGGCATATGCATCCAGATCCCGGGCTGTTATTACGAATTTCTCCGCTTTGCAACCGCCGTCACGCAGCATTTCCGTAATAGTACAGGCAACATGATCAACCTCGTCCGCCATATCGGACGCTTTGTATATCCGGACAGACCCGGGCTGCCCGGGAAAAGACTGAGGGCTTTCCGAAAAAATGTTTTTCTGGAGAGCCGCCAGGTCCGCCGACAAAGCCCTTTTATTGTCTGACAGCACCGTGACCTCAATGGATCTGCCGTATTTTTCCGCCGCGGCACAGATACTTCTTGCCTGGGCGGATACCGTATCCAGCAGTGTATACCTGTCCGCCCGGAGTCCCTCTGCCGGAAGTGCTGCGGTTACATCCGCACCTCCGGCAATGAAAGCGCAGAGAGTCCTCAGTTCCTGATGGGAAAAAGTACGGAAATTATCAAAAAAGATCTTCCGGCCCTCGAAAATCCTTTTTTCCGTAGCCTGAACCGCAAGCAGATTAAGTCCATCCGTGGGATCAAAAAGTCCGCTTGTCAGAAGCGCCTCATACGCGCCGTAAACAAGGGAAATATCGTACAGTTTGTCGTTTCCCGTCTTCTGCGCCGTACGGGTCAGCTCCTCCGGAGAAACGCCGGCAGCCTTGAGCTGGGTCAGAGAACGGGCAAGGGAGGTGTAAAAGCTTATCTTCCCGTTTTCCGGACGATACCAGCGAAGCATCGGCGCAACGGCGTCAAACGCTTTTGCGGTAAGAACATTTTTGCCTCCGTCGCCAAGGACTCGGAGATCCTTGCCTCCGCTACGGGCAAAGGTAAGCCGGCAAAGCTGCTTGAAAGACATAACCTCTATCCGGGTCATGGATTTTTCGCCAAACCGCTCAAGGTAATACTTCTCGATTCCCATAGTATACTGATCGGGCACGATGACAAGAATCTTTGCCCCTGTCTCCGTGCCCGGATCATTTTTTTTATCCAGGAGGTCGGAGACTCTGTCCGCGACAAGACGGCTTTTGCCGCTGCCCGTTCTGCCGAGAATAAGTTCCATATATTCCCTCCGTCGGTTATTTATCTGTTTTCAAATCCCTGTACATTGTTCATGTGCAGATCCCTGACTTCGCCGCCGTTGAAGAGGATCATGGGGATCTCCTCGCAGTTATGGAATTTCTGGGTCATATCCGAAAGCACAAGTCTTTCCACAGTGCTGTCGGGATCTATCTGTACCGTGGGGGCTATGGTATCGGCATATTCGTCGCGGTGTACGTTTCTTATGGATACGTTACCGCTGTGGGTACCCCAGGCAAACCAGATTATCGGCTGAGGATTCTTGACGGTATCCGTGGGCTTGGAGGCAAACACACCGTCAACGGAAATATTGTTCATCCATACCGGACCGTAGGGCGGGCAACGATGGTGCGTGAAGGATACGGCATAGTATCTGTAGGTTCCGAAAATATTCCGTATCTGGATATTATTCATCGGGTCGCCGCTGGACAGCAGACGTACGGCGGTATAGCCGTTGTCGGACCAGAGTCCATCCACGAGAATATTTTCTATAGCACCGTGGGTTATCATTGTAGACCAGCAGTCATCGCAGTTAAGGGCGACAAGGTCATCGTTTGTGGCACCCTTTATGTCAATGATCCTTCCGTTTCTGGCGGGACCGTTGATATGTACACCGTCCATATTCTCCCGGAGCAGATTATAGTCAAACCGGATATGCTCCACGGTAAACCGGTCCACAAGAGATATCTGCATGGCGTAAGCTTCAGGGTTCTTTACAACAACGTCACGGAGCGTAAAATCCTGCATCCCTATAAAGCGGGTGAGCATTCCGTAATAGCATTCATCATGGAACTCATGATAAGTGTCCCTGACCTCGTCCGAAGTTCGGACCTGATTGACGTTGTTACCGTCCCAGGTTCCACCCTCGATAATAACGTTTTTAGTTATTTTTTTGCCTATATCAGCCTGTTTTCCGTATCCGTCATTGACGATGAGGTAAGTATTTGCTCCGTCAGCCAGACGAAGTACCGCGCCGGGCATCAGGCTCAGGCGGGTATTATCGTGAATGACAAGTGAGCGGGTGATGTCGTACACTCCGTTTTCAAGGATTATGTGTCCCCTGTCGCTGTCAAGCATCTGCTGTATCTTTCGTGTGTCATTGCTGTACTCAAGCATTTTTATGTCCTCCGAAGGTTTTATACTCTGAATTTATATTTACGGCGTCCGCCGGCAATCACAGGTTTCTGACTATACCCCACGCCACAAAGAAAAGGGCAAAAACACATCCGGTGGCAGGTATAAGTTTATCCGCCGTGGGGCAGGGTCTGTTGCGGCGCAGACAGGAATATTTAAGCCCGCACAGGAAGGCAAAGACCCAACCGGTTATTACGGGAAACAGCCATGAAAAATCGATCAGAATTCTCATTTCCGCTCCTTTTCCGGGTGCAGTCCGCCAAAGCAGGTGTAATAAAGAGTCTCTGTGGCTGAAAGCCGGAATTTGCCGAACAGACGGATAAAAACAGTATATATGTCCTGCAGCAGCACCAGAAATGCGGCAGGGGCAATCAGACAGGTTACAACGGGATTATATCCGAACGCATCCCTGAACCGGAAATGAAGCAGGCACACTGCCGCCCTTGTTGCCCCGCATCCGGCACAGTCGTATCCGGTGATGTTTTTTATGGCGCACACGGAGGTTGCGGGAAGATCGCTTTCCGCTCCGAAAAGCAGAAAGCAGACAAGAAGAAAAATCAGCACCGCTATTATTCTTATGACACCGAAACGGCGTAAAAAGGCTATTTTTTCCATCATTTACCCCGGAATAAAAATTTCCCCGCCGGACATAATTCTATCATAGTACAATAAAAGGCGACGGAGAGTGAAGGAAAATAAACAAAGTGGAGATCTGCGGAGTAAACACCTCCGAGCTGAAGGTTCTGTCTGAAGAGAAGCAGGCACAGCTTCTCGGACGCATGGCAAAAGGAGACAAAGCCGCAAGGGAAGAATTCATCAACGGAAATCTTAAACTTGTGCTGAGCGTCATACAGCGTTTTGCGGGAAGGGCGGAAAGTCCCGATGATCTGTTCCAGGTGGGATGTGTGGGGCTTATAAAAGCACTGGACAATTTCGATGTTACCCAGCAGGTCAGATTTTCCACCTATGCCGTACCGATGATAATCGGCGAGATACGCCGCTATCTCAGAGACAATAATCCTATCCGGGTCAGCCGTTCCATGAGAGACACCGCATATAAGGCGCTTGCCGCAAAGGAAAGGCTCATGGCTGAAATGAACGTGGAACCCACGGTGGAGCAGATATCCAGGGAACTGGGAATGCCCCGGGAAGAGGTCGTGGTGGCAATGGATGCCATTGCGGCGCCGATGTCACTTTCGGAACCGGTTTTCGGACAGGCTGACGACACCATATACATCATGGATCAGGTCAGCGACAAAAGCGATGGGGCATCGGACTGGATAGAGGAAATAGAATTACGCCGGGCGATAAAGGAACTTACTGACAGAGAGAGAAAAATACTGTCCCTGCGCTATTTCAGCGGAAAGACACAGGTGGAGGTCTCGGAAGAGATCGGGATATCCCAGGCACAGGTGTCAAGACTTGAAAAAAGCGCTCTGGGGCACATCAAACGAAGAATGGGGTCGGAATGATCAGCCCTTTTTATATACATTGACCACAAACTCCAAAGTAACAAGCATACCCGGACAGAGAAGAAGCCTTTCAAGGGCTTCTTTTTTCGTTCTGAAGGAGTACGGAGTCATCAGAAGCAGATTTCTCAGGGACTGATTATCCAATTCCGCCTCAGTGCTGACCTTTTTGAAGTCAACAAGCCTGAAATCAGACGGCATTGACGGATCTTCATCGTTTTCGTAGGGATTTTCGTAAAGGGCGCATTTTATCTGCCACAAATGCTTTTTTCCCGGAAACACCCGGATTATGTATCCGTCGGAGGAAAGAACACGGTAAAACTCCTCCGCCGCAACCGGGGCAAATATATGGGTAAGAAGCCCCACACTTCCGGTCTCGAGCGGTATATGAGACACATTTGCGGTAAAGTACTGAGTTTCAGGGTCAGCCTTTGAAGCGATCTTCACCGCTTTTTTAGACAGGTCAAAGGCATAGCATGCCGCTTCGGGAGATTTTTTCCGCACCCGGGCCATTATCCTGCGCGTAAAATACCCTTCTCCGCAGCAGGCATCCGCGGCGGCGGCAATCCCGGAAACAGGCAAAGAATCAATGATGGAGCAGAGGGTCGTGGCAAGGGGTTCATAATAACCCGCCGGGTGAGAAAAAAATGCCCGTCTCGCGGCAACGGTCTCCGCAGGATCTCCGGAAGAGGACTGAGACGGACGCGTAACGAGATTAAAATATCCCTCAGCCGCCCGGTCAAAAGAATGTCCCCGGGGGCAAAAAGCCCTCTTCCGTGGCACACTTACAGTAAGGCTGTCTCCGCACACGGGACATTTCAAAAAGCCTCCGGTCATTTGCCGTTCACCTTTCTTATCCGTTTTTCGTTGCGTATATCCACAGACGGGAAAGTTACTACGGCAAACTCATGTGCAAGCCTTGAACGCAGCCGGTCGTGATACACATTCTCCATATCGTCAATGCTGTAGTTCGTACTTATTATCATGGGTTTCTGCATATTTATACGGTTATTTACCACGTTATATATCACGGAATCCGAAAACGGGGTCTGGAACTCAGTACCGAGATCGTCAATTATCAACAGGTCACACCCGGTATAAACGGAGGTATCCGCTCCGCCGTTCTTACCGAATTTTTCATTCTCAAATTCCGCTATCATGTCCTGGACCGGCGTATAGCATACTACGAACCCCTTGTCAATTAGGGCATAACCCACCGCACAGGAAAGAAACGTTTTTCCGCATCCGGGGACCCCGGTAAAAAGAAAATTTCTTGAGCCGTTACCGAAAGATGAAATATAGCGATGCATTATATCGAGCATCTGACCCATTCTCTTCTCATCGGAGCCGTAATAGTCGGTTCTGAATTTGTCAAGGGTCATCTGACCGTATGTCCCCGCAAGGTTGGAATTTTCAATCAGCAACCGGGAATATTCACGCTTGAAACATGAACAGCGCTCATATTCCACATACCCGGAATCACGGCATTTCGGACAGAAGAATTTAGGATCAAGGGCATCGGGCTCGAATCCCGCCTGCTGAAGCAGGTCACGCTGCCGCTGCTGCAGGCGGAGGTTCTCCTCCTGACACCGATCAAGATCCTCCTGAGTCGCCCCGTCAAATATAGCCTCGGCAAAAGAGGCAAAACCGGAGCTTATCCTGTTTTCAAGATCCCTTGCCTCGGGAAGTTTCTGAAAAATCTGTTCTCTCCGATAACTCTGTTCCTCGTCAAACTTGCGGCGTTTTTCCGCAAGAGCCGCTTCCGCCGCCGCAAAAAGGCTGTTCTTATCCATACTTTAATCCTCACCGAATTCCTGTTTAAGGATCTTCCAGGACAGATCTTCTGTCTGGGCCGAATCTATGACTATCTTACTGTCGTAGCGCTTCTTTTTACCGGATGCGGCCGCAGGTCTGGAATTCTTTGCCGGAGAGGCGGTATCCTTCTCCGCTTCCGCAACATTTTTTATACCCTTTGCCGCCCAACCGGCAATAATCTTATCCATATACTGATACGAATATTTTCCGGTCAGACGGACAGTCTGATCGTACGCTATCCTTACCATATCCGCCCCGTATCCCTGTTCTGTCCAGGAGGCAAACGCTTTCTTTTCCGCATCGGTCAGTCCCCTTCCGGTTATACCGATAACGGCGGCAATACGCCTTTCCGCGGATTTCTTTTCCTGTTCGGCGGCAATATAAGCCTCGGCCTTCTCATAGGTAAATATCTGCCGGTCAGCCCAGTCAAATCCGGTTTTTTCTATCTGGCGGAGGGTCACCTTTCCCTCCCGTGCACAGTACTGAAGCAGTAAAGCCATAACCTCAGTCGGAAGCCCGGCATAATCCACAAGCGAGAGGATACAGGAGGCATCGGAGGAGGTCAGGGGCTTTGCAAGAATCTGCTCAGTCTTGTCGTAAAGGAATTTCAGCCCGTCATCACTGTCGAGACGCTTCGCCACATCAGAGGCGGAGTACACCATAACATCGCTAGCCTTCACATTGGGACGGGTCAGTGAATACTTGCCCGCGGATTTAAAAAGAACTCCCCGTTTCACCCAGAATCTGAGGCAGTCCTCAAGCTCCTGTTCCGACATATCAAGGCTGTTGAGAATGTCCGGCTTCATGAAAACAGAATTAACGTGACGAAGCAGAAACAGCAGACATTTAAGCTCTTTTTCGGGGGCATCAAGATGCCTGTCCACAATCTCTGTGGGCACGCTGAACATTTTTGTGGATTCAAATATTATCTGATTATCCGTCATGGTACGCCTCCGAATACTATATCACGTTATATTGTAGCATAAAAACAAAAAAAAGTAAAGGGGTAAATATCAAAAATACCCCCGAAAAACGTATCGCTCGCAAATGATGTTTCAGTGACGATAAAACGAAGGCAGACCCACCGGATCCGCCTTTCCATACCGTATTGTTTTGTCTTCCTTGACACGGAAAACCGAAAGAAACGGGCTCAGTTTTCCAGATCTTCCCGCGTGAAAACATATTTTTTACCGCAGTAATTGCATACCGTTTCAACGCTGTCCGAACCGTCTTCTATTCCTCCGGCGGACAAAAGAGCCCTCTTGACACTGCGCCGGGAACAGTTACAGCCGTAAGAAATATCCCTGGTCTGAATAAGACGGAAGCCCGACTGTTCCATACGTCCGAGATCCACGTTCATAAAAAGCGGAGATTTCAGGGCTTTCCATGCAGCCCCGAGTTTTCTTGAACCGGGCAAAGCTTCGGCAAACACGGCATAGTAAACGTTCCCGTCCCGGAACATCTTGTATTTCGCCTTGCGCTGCATACTTTCGTTTATGTAAGCGTTTATTGCCCCCACCACCTGTTTTCCGCATACAACGCTGGAATAGTCGCCGGTTGCGGGATTATGGAGTACGGACTCAATGACCATTCCGTCGGTAAGGGATGAGGGGGGAACATATTTCATTTCGGAGGCACATATCCGTCCGTCGCCGTAAGCCACGGCGTTATATGCGGTTTTTATCGCCGGAAGCTTCATGGATACATAGACCGAAGCTTCCGCATCCTTAAGTTCCGCACCGAGAATTCCGGCAAAGCATTCCGCTGCCGCTATCCGGCTTATGCGTCCGCCAACGGTCAGATTATGGCTTCGCGCCGCCTGTACAACGCACTCACTCAGAACCAGCACCTGAACCTTGACGTCATTTGCATAGATATATTTGTAAAGCTTATCCATATTACATCTCCGGTTTGCGGCATATACGAACGGTACGGCCGCAGAAATCAAATCTGTCGCAGACATCAAACCCGGCACTCTTCAGAACCGGATTTATCTCCCCGGCGGAATAGAACCTCTCCTCCACCAAAGAATCTTCCCGTCGGAAAAGTCCGTTCTCATCCGGCTGAAAAGCGGTTATATCGTAATAAGCCATACCGGAAGTAAATTCTCCCCGTATGATGAGGGTCACTTCATCCCTCTCCTCGACCCGGACCCCCACGGTCTTTCCGAAAGCCGCTTCGGTCTTTGTGTCAAACACAAAATATCCGCCCGGCTCAACGAAATTGTACATCCGGCGGATGAAAGAGACCATATCGCGCTTATACACCAGATGGTTCAGCGTATCAAGAGAGCAGAAGGCTATATCGTACGCGCCGTAAAGATCTATCTGTTCCAGAGACTGGCACACAAGGTGAGGCCGGTATCCGGCATCGGAAATCTTCTGCGACGCGACGGCAAGCATATCCTCGGAAATATCGACACCTGTGCAGCTGAAGCCTCTTTCATACAATCTGAGCAACAGTGTTCCCGTTCCGCAACCGCAATCAAGAGCAATGCCCGTTTGCGGCAAAGGCGCACGGGCAAAGATCTTTTCAATATAACGGTCATAATCAAACCCGTCGGTAAACAGGTCATAGACCCCGCTTATAGGGGAATATTCTCCCTGATTCATTGTTTGTTTTCCTTGATTCTCGCAATGACGGCCTTATAACCGTCCGCACCGTAGGTAAGGGCTCTGTTTACCCTTGAAATGGTAGCAGTTGATGCACCGGTCGTCTCCACTATATCAGAATACTGAGCGCCGTCATCGAGCATCATCGCCACATGAAAACGCTGCTGCATACTTTTAAGTTCCGAAACAGTGCAAAGATCCTCAAAAAAAGCGTAGCACTCCTCTACAGTCTTCAGGTCGGCAATGGCCTTCATAAGCTGATTCATGCTCTCACTGCAAAGTTTACCGTTCATCGGACACGGTCCTCCGTTGTTCTCTTGTTTTATTCTTCTCTTTTCTTCCGTGTGACACCGGCCTCACGTCTGCGACGGCGGCGTTCTCTTGCCCTCTTTCTGCGACGGGATTCGGCAACGGCATAAAGAACCGCGAGCATAACGGCAAATGCCGCAGCGACAGCAAGGATTATCAGAGGTATCTTTATCCAGAGAGACATTCCTTTCTTCACAGGATCCGTATCGGGCTTTGAAGGCCCGTCCGTGGCATCCTCGCTTTTGTAAGAATAGGGCTGATCAAGCTGACTCACATTGTAAGAAAGGACATAGGTACCTATATCCGGACACATCTGTGTAACAGTGGGCGGAAGAGATATTATTACCTCAGGGGCAATATCATACTTCGTGTAGACTTCCCTGACGGAAAAATCCATTTTTACTGAATCCGCGGAAACAGCCTTATGCAGCAGATATGTCGCTGAATCCCCCGCGTATATGCCCACGGTAGCCACGACCATACCGTTTTCGACTACAGGAACGGAACGGGGTTCGAAGGTTACGGTCTTCCGTACAAAATTATCGAAACCGTAATCCAGAACACCTTTGAGGGAGGAATACCGGGAAGCCTTGTTCTTCGCGCCGAAAACGACCGAAACAAGGAGCATGTCACCGCGCTGAACGTAAGCAAATCCGGAAGACCCCTCGCTCTTTATATACCCCACAGCACCGCCCAGGGCACCGCTGTAGAAGTACGGGCTCTCACGGTCTATCATGGCGAAATCGGATTTCTCTATGGAAAATACGGTCTTGCGGATATTGTTCGGAGGAAGATCGTAACCGGAAGCGGTACAGATTCTGCGGAACGTATCGTTTTCCAGAGCTTCAAGCAGAATCGCCGACGCATCCGCAACGGTCGTATATGTCGTTTGTTCATAAGCCCCGCCGGGATTTCCCAGGAGAGTATCCGTGGCTCCGGCCTGCACGGCTCTCTGGTTCATTTTATCCGCAAAGGCTTCCAGTGACCCGGAAACAGAGATACCTATCGCATTTGCGGCATCCTCCGCACCGTATATAACCGCCGCGTACATAAGGTCTATATAGCGGACATTCTCGCCTTTTTTCAGTCCTATATTCGACGCTCCGGCGGCAAGAACCACCGCATCGGCGGTAACAGTGACCGTCTCCTCCGGATCAACCGTCTCGCAGGCAATAAGAGTCGTCACCACACGGGATACAAATGACGGAGAAACGTGTTTGGTACCATTGTTCAGATAAAGCATCTGCCCGGATTCAGCGTCAAAAAGAGCGTAAATATCAGCGTCGGAGGCGGGTACCGCAAAAGTAACCGCAGAAAAAACGGAAATCAGCAGAACCAGGCAAAGTGCTGCCGAAAGAAGAGATTTTAAGAATTTTCTCACAGTGCTTGTCCTCCGTATCAGAATGCCTTTTCTTATTCCTTATAATTATACACCATTTTGTCACAAATGTCAAGGGTAAGCGGGGAGAATATTGTAATTTCCCCTTGCATTTTTTCATTTTCTGTGCTAAAATGTGTAAAAATGCGGAAAAACGTCGAAGGACTCAACATGCATATATACTGCTCCACCGGTGCATTCATCGGAAAGGTAAACAACAGAGACTACAAACTCATTCCTCCCACAGCGGAAAAGCTGATATTCAAAGAACTTGAACTGATGATAGTACCCGCATGGTACCCCGAATCGGATCTCATTACAGAGACCCTTCTGTCCCTTACGGCACGGGGAATATCTTTTCCTGTCGTACATTTTGACAAAGATATAGGTGAAAATCTGAGCCGGGGAACGAAGGAAAGCATACGGAACGCCTGCGGAGCGTTCTCGGAAAACTGCCGTATGGGCAGAGCGCTCGGCGCGGAAAAAGCGGTGCTCCACCTCTGGGGCGGTCTGCCTTCGGACGGGCATTTTCTCCGAAACATGTCCTTTTACCCCGAATTCCGGCAGGAAGCGGAGGAAAACGGAATTCTTCTTACCGTGGAAAACGTACCCTGCAACACCAGAGATCCGCTGGCACATCTTGAGACCCTGAAGGAAAAGTATGCCGATGCGGCTTTCACTATAGACACAAGATTTCTCGCCTTTCACGATGAGTTCGGGGACTTCTATTCCTCCGGACTTGTAAGCAACGTGAAACATATACACATCAGTGACTGGGTCGCTGCTCCCATGCAATGGGAAAAGCTCCGGCCTATCCCCCAACCGGGAGAGGGTCACGTTGATTTCCTCAGGTTTTTCTCTTTCCTGCGCCGGAACGGCTATTCCGGAAGCGTGACCCTGGAATCCCCCGCAATGTTTCCGGGACATATAGACACGAATCTTCTGAATTCTAACCTTACTCTCCTTGACCGCTGGTGCAACGGCCCCGGACTTTGACCTTTTTCATACTCAGATATTTCGCCCTTGTCGCAAGTCCGCCCCTGAGATGACGCTCGTCCTTGTTTTTATCAAGAACATGACGGACCTCTTTATAAAGCCCGGGACAGACACCGCGAAGCCGCTGGGTAACATCCTTGTGAACCGTGGATTTTGACAGTCCGAATTTTGCCGCAGCCGCTCTGACGGTGCATCCGCTGTCGATTATGTATCCGGCAAGGACCTCCGCTCTGTCTTTTATCTGCTCCATTCCGAGACTCCTTTCTCCCGTCGTACTGTTCAATTAAATGCTCCCGACCGGATTTTTATTCCTTGAGAAGCGGGAAGAACGGAATCCAGGAAGGACGGAATCGGATATCTGACCAGATACGGACGCGAACCGTCCGGTCATACAAAACAGAAATCCCCGTCCTCGAAAGGACGGGGATATATTTTATCTGTTTGATCAAAAGGCCCGTTAGCGACGGAAACGGTTAAAAGCCGAAATATTCTTTGGCGTTTTCATAGCACACGCCACGGACTATTTTTTCCAGCATCTCAGTGTCATCCGGATACTCTCCGTCATGGACCCACTGACCGATCAGGTTGCAGAATATGCGGCGGAAATACTCATGACGGGGATAGGACACAAAACTGCGGGAATCAGTAAGCATTCCTACAAAAGCACTGAGAAGCCCCAGATTGGCAAGACTCCGCATCTGGTTTTCCATACCGTCACGCTGATCGTTAAACCACCAGCCGGAACCGAACTGTATCTTTCCCCTGCGGGGTCCCTGCTGGAAATTGCCCAGCATTGTACCGAGAACGTAATTATCCTTGGGATTGAGGGTATAGAGTATGGTCTGAGGGAGAAGATCCTCGGAATCCAGAGCGTCCATTATACGGGAAAGGTTCTCCGCAACGCAGAGATCGTTTATGGAATCAAAGCCGGTATCCGGTCCGAGTTTCCGGAACATCCGGGTATTATTGTTGCGCATTGCACCAATGTGCAGCTGCAGTGTCCAGCCTCTGCGGGCATACTCTTTTGCGCAGAAAAGGAGGACAGCAGTTTTGAAAGAAGCTTCTTCCTCGGGGGAAACGGTCTGACCCCCGATTTTTTTGGCGAATATTTCAGCGGCATCAAGTGTCCCGAAGGGTACGGTTTCCAGTGAGTGGTCCGCAAGTTTGCAGCCGTTAGCGGCAAAATGATCCATTCTGAGGCTGAGTTCAGCACAGAGTCCGTCAAAATCGGAAACCCCGAGTGTTTCCATGTACGGCATAAATGTGGGGGCGTTTATATTCATCGCCTTGTCGGGACGGAATGTGGGAAGGACCTTACAGCCGAAACCGCTTTCTCTTATCTGCTTATGATATTCCAGACTGTCCGCAGGGTCATCTGTGGTGCAGAGAGCTTCCACACCCGAACGGAGGATCAGATTTTTTGCGCTCATGCTGTCACAGGCAAGCATTTCATTGCATTTTTTCCAGATATTTTCTGCTGTTTCGGGGCAAAGAGCCTCATCCACACCGAAATAGCGTTTGAGCTCAAGATGCGTCCAATGATAAAGAGGATTTCCGATGCAGTACGGCATCATCTCCGCAAATTTCATGAACTTATCGTGCCCCAGGGCGTCCCCTGTTATATATTTTTCATCTATGCCGAAGGATCTCATGGCGCGCCACTTGTAGTGATCCCCTCCGAGAAAGAGCTCCGCGGCATCGGAAAATTTATGGTCTTTTGCGATCATTTCCGGGCTGAGATGGCAGTGGTAATCTATTATGGGAAGGTTCTTGGCAAAATCGTGATACAAACGTTTTGCCTGCTCCGTATGAAGCATAAAATCGTCGTTTACTATATTTTTGACAGACATGGTTTCCTCCTGAATGTTTTTTATGAAAGTATTTTACCACGAAAAAACCGCTTTGTCAAGAAAAAACCGCTGCATACGAGCCTCTTTCCGACACTGAGAGGATTTCTCAGAAATTTTTCAAGAAATGCATCTTGCTTTTCAGGCGGAAATAGTATATACTGTGGTCAGATAATATTCTGAAAGGATCAGAAGAAAATGAAAAAATCGGGAATTATCGTTATTCTGAGCATTATTCTGTGTCTGGCGGTATTTGCGGGATGTTCTCCCTCACAGCAGACTCCTACCGGAGATAAAGACCCCACCGGTCCGTCCCAGTCAGCGGTTACGGGGAACAACACCGTGGTTTTTTCCGATACCGCGGCAACGGTTTCAGGACAGTCGGTGAAGGCTGAGGGGACCCGTGTCACGATCTCCGCGGAGGGAACATACACTGTTTCCGGGTCCTGCTCCGACGGAAGCATAACCGTCAGCGCGCCTGACACCGCTACGGTATATCTCATACTTGACGGACTTACCCTCTGCAACAAAAACGGAGCCGTCATCAACGGAGTCTCCGCGAAGAAAATATTCATCTGCCCGAAAAAAGGAACCTCCAGTGTTCTCAGTGATACTTTCACTGCGGCGACGAGATCCGATGACGCGGTCATTTACTCTAAGACCGATATAACGCTCAACGGCGAGGGAAAACTTACCGTTGAAGCCAATTACAAGGACGGCATAGCAACCTCCGACGACCTTAAGATAAAGTCAGGTGAAACAGTCGTCACCGCCGTGAATAACGGTATGAAGGGCAAGGACAGACTTGAGATCAGCGGAGGTACGGTAAACGTTACCGCGGGAAACGACGGACTGAAATCCACAAAAGAAACAAACCCCGACCACGGTTACGTCCTTATAGAGGGCGGCAACGTCACGGTCAAAGCCGTTGATGACGGAGTCTCTGCCTTCAACTATTTCAGAATGACCGGCGGGACCCTCGCTATAGAATCAGACAATAACGGCATTAAGTCGGAGACCCTCATAGATATTACCGGGGGAACGGTGAATATCACAACCTCCGATGACGGACTTAAAGCTCCTTCACAGACAGGGGCTGCAACCGCAGATGTCATCGTAAACGGTCAGAAAATATACTTCAAATAAAATCGGATAAGGAGAGCCGGCGGATATGCCGGCTCTTTTCGACAAAAAACAGAAAAAAAACCTCGGCTATTGTTTTTTGCCGTGGGATATGATATACTTAATCAGAGACGCTGATACAGTAAGAGGAAACGAGGACAAACGATGCCCGAAAGAATACCATCCGACATAGATATTGCCAGAGAGGCAAAACTTGAACCCATCTCCGTAATAGCCGGAAAAGCGGGTTTTGGCGAAGATGACCTGATTTTTTACGGCAGATACAAAGCCAAGATATCCGAGAGCGCGATGCTGAAAAAGTCCGGCAAAAAAGGAAAGCTTGTCCTTGTTACAGCCATAAATCCCACTCCTGCCGGAGAAGGAAAGACCACCACGACCATAGGTCTCGGACAGGCGCTGTGGGGCATGGGCATATCCTCGGCAATTGCTCTCCGTGAACCCTCCCTCGGTCCTGTTTTCGGAGTCAAGGGTGGTGCCGCCGGAGGCGGATATTCCCAGGTCGTGCCCATGGAGGATATAAACCTTCATTTTACCGGGGATATTCATGCGATAACCGCGGCAAACAACCTGCTCTGCGCAATGATAGACAACCACATTCATCAGGGAAATGAACAGAACATAGACCCCAAAAGAATAGTATTCAGACGCTGTCTTGACATAAATGACAGGGCTCTGCGAAATGTTGTAGTAGGCCTTGGGGCTCCCACCGACGGGGTCACCCGTCCCGACGGTTTCCAGATAACCGTTGCCAGCGAGGTCATGGCTGTGTTCTGCCTTGCCAGCGATATTTTCGATCTGAGGAAACGGCTTGGGAATATCCTTATCGGCTACAGGTATGACAAAACTCCCGTATTCGCAAAAGACATAAAGGCGCAGGGGGCAATGACGGTCCTTCTCAAAGAGGCTCTTCAGCCGAATCTGGTCCAGACCCTTGAGCATTCTCCGGCATTCATCCACGGAGGCCCCTTCGCAAATATAGCCCACGGCTGCAATTCCGTAAGGGCAACCGCACTGGCTATGGACAGATTCGATTACTGTGTGACCGAAGCCGGCTTCGGCTCTGATCTGGGCGCAGAGAAATTTCTGGACATCAAATGCCGGAAAATGGGAGTTGCTCCATCCTGCATCGTGATTGTAGCCACGGTACGCGCGCTCAAGTATAACGGCGGCGCGAAAGTCTGTGACGGAGCAAAGGAAGACCTCGGAGCACTGGAAAGAGGCATGTGCAACCTTCGCCGGCACATCCGGAACATGAAAGGTTTCGGTGTCCCGGTTGTTGTAGCGCTGAACGTTTTTGCCACCGATACGGAAAAAGAAAAGCTGGCGGTGCGCAATGCCTGTGAACAGGAGGGCGCGGCAATGGAGTATTCCTACGCCCACGCTCAGGGAGGAAAAGGCACGGAGGCTTTGGCGAAAAAGGTCATTGAGGCCTGTAACGAACCCTCTTGTTTTACCTTTACATATGATGAAAAGGATTCTGTCGAAAACAAAATAAATGCCGTAGCCACGAAGATATACGGTGCGGACGGAGTGGATTTTTCCGCTGCGGCAAAAGCGTCTCTGGAAGAAATAAAAGCCCTTGGAATGACAGATCTGCCGGTATGTCTGGCAAAGACCCAGTATTCCCTTTCCGACGACCCGACGCTCCTCGGTTGTCCCTCGGGATTCCGCGTAACTGTCAAAGACCTCAGGCTCTGTGCCGGAGCAGGCTTTATCGTCGGGTATCTTGGAAATATTCTGACGATGCCCGGACTTCCGAAAAAGCCCTCGGCGGAAACAATAGATATTGACGAAAACGCAAATGTTGTCGGACTTTTCTGATATTTCCGAAAGGATCTGAAAAATGATTAAAAGATTTTTTGCCGTGCTGATGACCCTTGTTATCGTTACCGCAGCAGTCCTCCCCGCATCCGCGGCGACCGTATCAAAGACAGCCTCCGCAGTACGCACGTATATAATCCGCAATTTCAATACCGCAGAGACACCGGAGCAGAGGTTTTTCCTCGCGGCAGTAGGTGTAATGACCCAGACGGATTTTCCGGAAGTAACGCAGAAGGAGTCTGCCCTTGCGTCGGCACAAACAATCCTTTGCAAGCTCGCGGTCAGAAAAGCGGAGGAAAAGGAAACCGCTATCCTTGCCGCAAAGCAACAGGATGACGGCTCTTTCGGAGACCTGATCTCCACCCTTTATTCCGTTATAGCACTCACCGCCGCAAAGCAGGATTTTTCCAGTGAAAAAGCGGTCAAATACATTCTTTCCCGTCAGCAGGAAGACGGGGCTTTCGACTCCGATCTCGTCCTTACAGCCCGGGCCGTAACGGTTCTCTGCTATTTTCGTCAGGATGCGAAGGTGAACAGCGCTGTCGACAAAGCACTCGGGTATATTCTCTCCGAAAAAAAAGAGGACGGCTCATACGGAAACGGAGAATGCACAACCACAGCAATGATCATGACCGCGGTGTGCGATGCGGGACTGAGTCCGAACACCGGGGACTGGAGCGGACTTGAAAAACTACTCCTGAACTACCAGCGGAAAGACGGCTCATTTATAAAACCGAACGTAACCGCCGAGACGGCAAAGGCTGAAGACCTGGTTGCGGACAAGGATTCCACCCTCATGGCGTACATGGCTTTTGACGCCGCGGAACGGGGCGGAAATTCCGTTTACCTGAGACTGATGGAGGACGGTCAGGTGGCAAAGGTACACCTGAAAAACATCAAATACGGCCTCGTTGCCTACGGGGTTTTTGCCGTGGCTGCGGTAGTCTTCTGGATAGTTATATTTGTCAGGAAACCGAACAAAAACAAGAAAGAACAGCAGAATTTCTGAATCATGCCGAAAAGCGGAGCCGTATAAAACGGCTCCGCTTTGATTTTATACCTGAATAATAACTCAGATTCTTCCGGAGACCACGAGAGTTGAAGTTCCGGGAGTAGCTATCCACGCACCGGTGGTGGGGTCCTGGGTATAGGTTGCGGCGGGAACGGTTATCTGGCCGGGAACGGTGGAGAAAACTCCGGTTGCCTGGTCATAGTTGTACTGGGTTCCCTGAGTCCATGCGGTACCGTTGAAGGTTACGGTCAGGTCAGACAGTTTCGGATCAAAGGTATCCGTCAGAGCCGCGACATCAGCCGCATCGGCGGCGGTGTTTCCTATATTCTGAATAAGGAAGGTATAAGTCAGAGTTCCGTTTTCGGAAACAGGAACAGGATTGATGGATTTAGCGACGCTGAGTCTGGGATCGTTGGTGGCAGAAACGGTTTCCGTAGCTGTCAGAGCAGAAACAACGCCCCCGGACAGTGTTGCGGTATTTGTTATACTGCTTTCCACTGCGGGCGGTGCGAAGGAATTGGTGGTAGTCTCATAAACGAGAAGTATATTTCCTCCGGCGGGAACAGTAAGTCCGGTTATGGTCAGAGGATTGGTGGCAGCCACTGTGGGACTTGTCTGCAAAATACCGTTGGAATAGTATCTGACAGTGTCAGCGGTATAATCGAGGGGAACAAGGGTCCGGGTATTGAAGGTATATGAGCCGAGGTTATCCGTCAGGGTAAGTCCCGTAATATCCGTTGCGCCGGAATTGACAACGCTGATTATATACGTTATCCTGTCTCCGTCACCGTAGGAGGTGGGGACTGCGGTCTTGGTCATCGTAAGACTCTCGACGATCTCACCTACAGCCACGTTGGACTGAACGGAAAGGCCGTTATACGATAACTGAGCCTGGTTTGTAAACTGTGCCATTTATAAAGCTCTCCTTTCGAGAGATAGTTTTCATAGGAACGCCCTTGGCGTATCCAGTACATTTTATGCTGAAAACCGTCTTCCTGTGAAGGAGAGCTTCCGTATTCAGTTCAATGCCGCAAACATTTCCCGGCTTCTGGCAACAAGGCGGGAGTTTTCGGGGAGAAGCTGCCAGTCTTTTTTTTCAAAGATCTTCGCCGCGATCTGCCCGGATAGAGTAAGGGAATTCATATCCGTCAGGCCCGCGAGCTTCAGATCGGGCAAACCGTGCTGCCGTGAGCCGAAAAAGTCGCCGGGTCCGCGGTTCTCAAGATCCATCCGGCTTATTTCGAAACCGTCGGAAGTGGAACAGAAATCCTTCAGCCGCTGTTTTGCCCCTTCAGAATCGGAAACGACAAAACAATAGCTCTTCCGGCTTCCCCTGCCAACCCTGCCCCGGAGCTGATGAAGCTGAGAAAGGCCGAACCTTTCTCCGTTTTCCACTATCATCACCGTGGCATTGGGCACGTCCACCCCTACCTCCACAACGGTAGTACATACAAGAACGGATATTTTATTATCCGAAAATTCACGCATTATCCTGTCTTTTTCCGCTCCGCTCATTTTCCCGTGAATGTATCCAACGGAAACGTCAGGGAAATACCGTTCCCGGAGTTGCGCTGAATACTCCTCCGCCGAGGGCATATCCGAACTCTCCTCCGAGGGAGCCGCCAGGGGACAAACCACATACGCCTGTCCGCCCGCCGCAACCTCGTCATGCAGATACCGGTACATCCGGTCGTGATAGGAGGAATCCACCAGAAAAGACGATATTTTCTTTCGCCCCGCCGGGAGTTCATCTATAACGGAAACATCCAGATCACCGTACAGTATCAGAGCCATTGACCTGGGGATCGGAGTCGCGGACATAACAAGCACATGAGGGTTCTTACCCTTTCCGGACAGCGCCGATCGCTGCTCCACACCGAAACGGTGCTGCTCATCCGTAACAGCAAGTCCCAACCGTAAAAAATCCACATTTTTCTGTATGAGCGCATGGGTTCCGATGCAGACGTCAATATCTCCCCGGGCGAGACCTTCAAGGATTCTTTTCCTTTCCGGGGACTTCGTCGAACCGGTAAGAAGCGCCGCCGTCACACCGTTTTTCTCAAAGAGAGGCATGAGATTTGCGTAGTGCTGGTTCGCCAGTATTTCCGTAGGCGCCATAAGAGCACTCTGGCATCCGCACGCCGCCGCAGCACATATCAGCACCGCCGCAACAGCGGTCTTTCCGCTGCCCACATCCCCCTGCACCAGCCGTGCCATAGCCACATCACGGTTCATATCCGCACAGCACTCGTCTATTACCCGCCTTTGCGCCCCGGTAAGAGCAAAGGGGAGGGTTGATATTATTTTCTCCTCATACCTTCCGCAATCCAGTTTTTCCGCACCTTTTCTGAGATTTCTGCGGCGACTGAGTTCGATCCCCGCCCGGAGACATACGAGTTCTTCGGTTATGAGACGTTTACGGGCAAGGACGGACTCCTGTTCCGTATCCGGAAAATGTATTGAACGGTACGCCCGGTCAATATCGGGCAAACGGAATTCAGAGGCAATCTCCCGGCCGAAGACCCCGGAAACGAAAGAAGAATAACGGTCAACGGCAAGGGACATCATTGACCTCATCATATTCTGCGTCAGCCCCTCCGTCAGAGGATAAACGGGAAGCAGAGGTCTGCAGTCCACGGGTTCCGTTATGGGGGAGAGCATCTCCCGGAAAAATCCCACATGGCTTATTTTTCCGCGGAAAAGCCAGGTCTGACCCTGTTTCAGTTTTTCCGCAAGAAAAGTCCGATTAAAAAAAGAAACACTCATCTCGGCTGTCCCGTCACTCACAAGAAACCGGAAAAGAGTCATTTTCCCCTTTTTTCCGGTTCTCTTGCAGGTCACATCCGAAATGAGTTTCGCTTTTACGGTATAAACTTCGCCGTCTTCGGTTACGGATATGGGGGTTACATTTCCCATATCCGTGTACGTATGAGGAAAAAGATCCAGTAGATCGCCCACGGTAAAAACACCGAGCCGGGCAAGGGCTTCCGCTCTCTTTTTACCTACTCCCGGCAACACCGTAACCGGACGCGACAAAGCCGCATCCGGTGTCATATTGATCTTTACCGTTACGCTTTTCTCCATTTTGTACCGTTGGCGGTGTCCTCTATAACTATACCTTCTGCCTTTAACTGATCCCTTATCTCGTCGGCCCTGGCGTAATTTTTCGCCTTTTTGGCTTCCCTGCGCTCGGCTATGAGGGATTCCACGTGCTTTTCCAGTTCATCATCGGTCTCATCGTCCTTAAGCAGCAGACCCATAACGTTGGCAAGTCTTACGAAAGTATCCTTTGCGGACTGCAGGAAGGCTTTGCTGTGACTTCCGTTCATGGTCACGGTATTTATATCCCGGGCAAAGTCAAACAAAGCGGAAAGCGCATTGGCGGTATTAAGGTCATCATCCATAGCCGCTTCAAAAGCCGCAACATAGCCTTTAAAACGTTCCGACGCTTCTTTCTCGTCCGCAGATACGGTGTCACTTGCGGAAGAAATCAGAAATTCAAGATTTTTTTTGCATATGCGGAGCCTGTCAAGGGAAGCTTTTGCCTGCTCAATAAGTTCGGGTTCGTAGTTTATGGGGTTACGGTAGTGAGCGGAAATGGTAAAATAACGCAAAGGCTCGTAACCGTATACCGACGCAAGATCGCGTACAGTAAAGAAATTGTTTTTGGACTTGCTCATTTTTTCGTTATTCACGTTTACGAATCCCACGTGGAACCACAGTCTCGCAAACTCACAGCCGTTGGCGCACTCGGACTGGGCTATCTCATTCTCATGGTGGGGGAATTTCAGATCGTTTCCGCCGCAATGGATATCTATGGTGTCCCCAAGATAATGCTTTGCCATGGCGCTGCATTCAATATGCCAGCCCGGTCTGCCTTCTCCCCAGGGGGAAGCCCAGCTAGGTTCCCCGGGTTTTGCCGCCTTCCAGAGGGCGAAGTCCAGCTTATCCTCCTTCTGCTCGCTTACACTTATGCGGGCGCCTGCCTCAAGGTCGTCTATGGACTGTTTGAAAAGCTTCCCGTATTCCGGATCGCTTCTGACCCTGAAATAAACGTCACCGTTAACGGCATAGGCGTGACCTTTATCCACAAGGGTCTGGACCATATCAATTATGTTCTGAATATTTTCCGTGGCACGGGGATGGAAAGTCGCCCTTTCTATACCGAGACCGTCCGCATCACGGAAATACTCCTTTATGTACTTTTCCGCAACATCGACAGTACTTATTCCCTCTTCTCTGGCTCGGTTGATTATTTTGTCGTCAACATCGGTGAAGTTCTGGGCAAAAAGGACATTATATCCCTTATACTCCAGATACCGGCGAAGGGTATCATAGACCGAAAAAGCCCTGCCGTTGCCGATATGAAAATAATTGTAAACGGTGGGACCACAGGCATATATCCGGACCGTATTGTCCTTTACCTCCAGCTCACGCCTGGAGTTCGTCATACTGTCATAAAGACGCATATCGTTATCTCTCTCAATCCTTAAGGTATTTTCTGTTTGAAATATAGTACGGAATACAGGAAATCACTGTGTACGCCGCCGTTATCCAGAGAAGTATTTCGGGAATAACTATTCCGGAAGCGATATCCGAAGTAAGGGATGGCGCTGTACCCGACTGAATTATAACGCAGACAAAAGCGGCAACTATAGTCACACTCTGCAGGCAGGTCTTTATCTTTCCCCACATATTTGCGGCAACGACTTCGCCCTTTCCCGCCGCGGCAAGACGCAACCCCGTCACGAAGAACTCACGGGCAAGGACTATAAGGACCGGCAGAGTGGACATTATCCCCTCGTCCACGAACATTATCAGCATACTCAGCACGATAAGTTTATCCGCTATGGGGTCGATGAATTTCCCGAAGTCGGAAACCGCATCGTATTTACGGGCTATATTACCGTCGAAAGCATCCGTAAGCATAGCCACGGCAAAAACTATCGCTCCGGCGATATATCTACCCCTTACAGTCGAAAAAAGCGCGGCAGAGACCGGATTTTCGAAGGTAAAAAGGAGTATGACCGGGATCAGGGCTATCCTTATTCCGCAAAGAATATTCGGAACTTTCTTTATAAAAGGTTTTTTCTCCGCCATCGCAATTCTACTCCTGTTCAGCATGACCGAAAAGGTCATACACGTCGAATCTGTCTATTTTCACTCTGACGAATTCTCCGCGCACTGCCCCGTTCTCAGCCGTAAAATAAGTTCTCCCGTCAATATCGGGAGCCTGGAAATACGCTCTTCCCACGTACATATCCTTTTCTTCGTCAAAACCTTCGCACAGTACATCATAACTTTTACCTACATACCGGGGGTTTATACGTTCAAGTAAAGACATCTGAAGGTTCATCACCACGTCCGCCCGCTCCTGTTTGAGCTGCTGAGGTATCTGCCCGTGCATACGTCCGGCAGGAGTACCCGCCTCCCGGGAATAGGTGAATACCCCGAGATTGTTGAAGCCCACGCGCTTTATAAAATCGCACAGTACGGCAAAGTCCTCTTCGCTTTCCTTGGGGAAACCCACTATGAACGTGGTTCTCAGGGAGACCTCAGGTACAGTGTCCCGGATCTTTTTCATCAGTGCCTCAAGGCTTTTGTCGTCCATGGAACGGTTCATGAGCTTGAGGATCCTGCCGCTGGCATGCTGCAAAGGCACGTCAATATAATTGCATACTTTCGGATTTTCCGCCATTTTATGAAGGAGCTGATCCGTTATTTCCTCGGGACGGCAGTAGAGTATTCTTATCCATTTTACGCCGTCTATAGCGGAAATATCATCTATCAATCCGCAAAGACCGGGATATGCGGTGGTGTCCTGGGCAATAAGATTTATTTCTTTTGCACCGTTTGCGGCAAGGCTTCTCGCCTCTTTCAGAACGTTTTCCCTGTCTCTGGGCTGAAATTCGCCCCGGACGGAGGGAATAACGCAGTATGAGCAGTGGTTGGAGCAGCCGTCGGCAAGCTTCAGATAAACGGAATATTCGGGGCTTGTCAGTATCCTGCCGCCCTCGGGAGTCTGTTTTTCCAAGCCGTCATACCGGCGGAACTGCCCGTCGGCGGACAAAGCCTCACAGATGGCATCAAAGCTTTTTGATCCCAGCACGGCGTCCACCTCGGGTATGGATCCAAAGATCTCATCCCTGTATCTTTCAGCCATACATCCGGTAACGACAAGCTTTTTCAGCTTCCCTTTTTTCTTCAGCTCAGCCGCACGGAGTATATTCTCTATGCTTTCCTCATTGGCTTTGTCTATAAAGGTGCAGGTATGCACGATTATTCCGTCACAGTTTTCCTCCTCAGCACACAGCTCAAAGCCCGCGTCAGCGAGTCTGGCAAGCATTACCTCGCCGTCTATCCTGTTTTTCTCACAGCCGAGACATATCATTCCGATCTTCATAGGGTCATTCATCTTCGTTTTCTCTGTTTTTTCCGCAGAGTTCAAACGCTCTGCTTATATCCTCAAAATCATAGCCTTTCCGGGCAAAAGAACCGAAAACACGGTTACGGACTTTCGGGTCCCGCAGGTCCTGTCCCCGGAGTTTTTTTTCCATCTGCGAGACAATGTCATCGCATGGGTCGAAATCCGAATAAAGCTCATCCAGTATCTGCCGGCACATAGTTCTGTCTATTCCGCGCTGGAGAAGTTCGTTTTCAACGCCCCGTCTTCCCATTGCGGACATTTTGCGCTCCGCAACACTCTCGGCATAACGGGCATCGTCTATCAGCCCGTTTTTTACCGCGCGGGCTACCGCAGCGGCGCTGTCCTGTTCGGAAAATCCCTTTCTGACAAGCTTTGAAAAAACCTCCACGGACGAATAGTCCTTGTAGGACAGAATATCCAGAAGCTTGTCATAAGCGTCATTATTCATCAAAATCGTCAGCGCCCACGTCTACGGACACGGGTTTCGCCGCAGGAGCTTTTGCGGGAGTCTTTGCCGCGGCTGTGGCAGCCGGGGAACCGGCGGCTATCGCAGCCTTGACCTTCTCCTCCAGTTCAGCCATAAGTCCGGGATTGGATCTGATGTATTCACGGACATTATCTCTGCCCTGTCCGAGTCTGTCCCCGTTATAGGCAAACCATGCGCCGCTCTTGACAATGACACCGAGTTTGACGGCAACATCAAGTATTTCGCCTTCTTTGGAAATCCCTTTTCCGTACAGAATATCAAATTCCGCTTCTTTGAAGGGAGGAGCGACCTTATTCTTGACCACCTTCACTCTGGTACGGGAGCCCACAGGTTCGCTGCCCACCTTCAGGGTCTCTATCTTACGGACGTCAAGACGCACGGAAGCATAGAATTTAAGGGCAATACCTCCGGTCGTGGTCTCAGGATTTCCGTACATTACGCCTACCTTCTGCCGGAGCTGGTTAATGAATACCGCGACGCATCCGGTTTTTGAAATGGTACCGTTGAGTTTTCTCATTGCCTGGCTCATAAGTCTCGCCTGAAGACCCACATGGCTGTCTCCCATTTCTCCCTCAATCTCCTGACGGGGAACGAGTGCGGCAACAGAGTCCACAACAATAATGTCCACAGCACCGCTGCGTACGAGAGTCTCTGTTATTTCCAGAGCCTGTTCGCCGCTGTCCGGCTGGGATACAAGCAGAGAATCTATATCTACTCCGAGGTTTGAAGCATACACAGGGTCAAGGGCGTGTTCCGCGTCGATAAAAGCTGCGGTTCCACCGAGTTTCTGGGTCTCCGCAACCATATGAAGCGCCACGGTGGTCTTACCGGAACTCTCCGGGCCGTATATCTCAATTATTCTGCCCTTCGGAACGCCTCCGACACCGAGAGCCATATCCAGGGAAAACGAACCCGTGGGAATATGATCCACGTTCATAGCGGTATTCTGCCCCAACAGCATAACGGAGCCTTTCCCGCAACTGCGTTCGATCTGCGAAATCGCGGCTTCAAGGGCTTTTTTCTTATCTTCCTGCATTTTATGTTCCGGTCCGCACGAAAGCAGACCTTCTCCCTTTCGTCATAATATCAATTTAAGTACATTATACTATATATTTACGAAAAAATCAATACCTTTTTTTACGCAAAAAGCAACAAATCCGTTAATGCCCGGACCTGCGGAAATTTGGCGCGAATATTAAAAAAAATAGTTTTTTTTGCAACCCTTATTGATTTTTTCGGTGGGTTGGAGTATAATCGGAAAATGTAGAAACATTATAAAATCTTATATTTCTGGGAGGAAAGTACAAATGGCATTCAAAAACAGCTACCTTGCAGGCGTTTACGAGAAGGTCTGCAAGAGAGATCCCGACCAGCCGGAATTTCTCCAGGCGGTCAGAGAGGTTCTCGAGACTATCGAACCCGTTGCGGACAAACGTCCCGACCTTATCGAAGCGGGCGTATTCGACCGTATAGTCGAGCCCGAACGCATGATAATTTTCAGAGTATCCTGGGTTGACGACAAGGGCAAGGTTCAGGTAAACAGAGGTTACAGAGTTCAGTTCAACTCCGCCATCGGTCCTTACAAGGGCGGTCTGAGACTCCACCCCTCCGTCAATCTTTCCGTTATCAAATTCCTCGGTTTTGAGCAGATATTCAAGAACAGCCTTACAAGCCTTCCCATGGGCGGCGGCAAGGGCGGTTCCGACTTTGATCCCAAAGGCAAGTCCGACGGTGAGATCATGCGTTTCTGCCAGAGCTTCATGACTGAACTCGCAAAGCATATCGGTGCGGATACCGACGTTCCCGCGGGCGACATAGGCGTGGGTGCAAGAGAGATCGGATTCCTGTTCGGTCAGTACAAGCGTCTGCGTAATGAATTCACCGGCGTTCTGACCGGAAAAGGTCTGAGCTACGGCGGATCCCTCATAAGACCCGAAGCCACCGGTTACGGCCTGTGCTACTTCACCAAAGAAATGCTTGAGCACAACGGCTCTTCCTTCAACGGCAAAACGGTCTGCATTTCCGGCTCCGGAAACGTCGCTATATATGCCGCCGAAAAAGCCACCGCTCTCGGAGCAAAGGTCGTTTCCTTGTCCGACTCCAACGGCTATGTTTATGACGCAAACGGCATAAACCTTGCGGTTGTAAAGCAGATCAAGGAAGTCGAAAGAGGAAGAATTTCCGAATATGCCAAGAGAGTTCCGGGTTCCGTATACAAAGAGGGACACGGAGTATGGACCATCAAATGTGACATAGCTCTTCCCTGCGCTACCCAGAACGAGGTCAACCTCGATGACGCAAAAGCTCTTGTGGCCAACGGCGTTATGGCTGTAGCGGAAGGTGCGAATATGCCCTCTACCCCCGAAGCCATAGAATACTTCCAGTCCCACAACGTTCTCTTCGGGCCCGCAAAGGCGGCAAATGCCGGCGGTGTCGCAACCTCCGGTCTTGAGATGAGCCAGAACTCCATCCGTCTGTCCTGGACTTCCGAAGAGGTTGACGAAAAGCTTCATTCCATCATGGTCAACATCTACAAGAACGCTGCAGAAGCGGCAAAGGAATACGGTTGCGAAGGAAACCTGGTTGCAGGCGCGAATATCGCCGGATTCCTGAAGGTTGCGGAAGCAATGAAAGCCCAGGGCATCGCTTATTAAGCCGATCCGGATCTCCGGAATATAAAATCAAATCGAAATGCACGAAAGGGATGCGGAATTCGCATCCCTTTCATTTTGCAGAGACCGGAAATTTTCAGGCAGATACAACAAAGAATTTTTCTCCGTATTCCGCGGAGCACTGCGGCAAACCCCGACATACTGGGGGTTGCCTGTCTGTGCCGACGGCACAGACGGGCGGAGACTGTAAGAAAACAGTCTCCGCCTCAGTATCAGTGTATTCATGTTGAAACGCCCGTATTCACCGAAACCGGTACCGGGAACAATTTCACCGTGTCCGGACCGCAGCCCGGAAATTTCAGCGTTCCTTCTTTTTCTGTATGTTGTATCCAACCCGGGCAAGGATCCCGTCGGGGAGAAGTTTTCCCGCAATACGTCCGAATTTTATCGCTGCGCCGGGAACTATGACCTTCTTTCCATTCAGAAGTCCGTCAACGGCAATTCTTGCCACATCCGGGCTTTTCATTGCCGGAACCCCGAATCTGACGCCTGCAACGTCATTGAATTCCGTATCAACGGGACCGGGGCAAAGCACACTCATACTCACCCGGCTGCCCGCCCGGCGAAGTTCCTCCGAAATTCCCTGAGAAAGGCGGAAGACATAGGATTTTGAAGCATAGTACGCGCTCATCAGAGGACCTACGGTAAATGCGGCAGAGGAAGCCACATTCAGGATCCGGCCCTTATCGGCGGCAACAAAGTCCTTCAGAAAAAGTTTCGTCAGGATATGCACCGCCGTAACGTTTGTATCAATGAGACTCAGTTCCCGGTCGAGATCGGTCTCCGCAAAATTCCCGAAGACCCCGAAACCGGCATTGTTCACAAGTATATCCACGTTTTCGCAGGAGGTTTTTCCGTACAGTTCAAAACAGTTCTCCCGAACCGAAAGATCCGTTGAAATGATCCTGACCGAAACTTTTTTTCCCAGACTCCGGGCCAGAGTTTCCAAAGCATCTCTCCGCCTTGCCACAAGAATAAGATCACAGCCCATGTCCGCCAGGCATTTTGCGATCTCTGAACCTATCCCGGAGCTTGCGCCGGTTATAAGAGCTTTCATAAACACACCTCGTAGCCCAGTTCCGTAAGCTTTTCCCTGATCGTTTCTTCAGTGCCGCTGAGACTCCCGCGGCACATTTCAGCCTTTCCCCCGCCCCTGCCGGAGAAAGTATCATTCAGAACCTTTGCGTCACCCCGTATATCCGATCCCGCGGAAACAAGGGCATACCGGTATTTCCCATCCCCGCCTCCGATAACGGCAGCCTTGGCTCTTCCCTGAGCGGCAGACACGGCGAATCTGCCCACAAGATCCCCGTCCTCCGTCTGTACAAATACAGCGGGGGTATTTTTGCCCTTTGCGGCAAAATCCAGGATGAGTTCGAAGCTTTTCATCTTTTCTTCTTCCAGGGCATGTTTCAGCTCAGCCTTGTCCGCAATCAGCTTTTCGACGCTTTCCCCTATTTGAAGAGGCTTTGCGGAAAGCAGATCTCCGCAACGGTAAACCTGATCGTTTTTTGCCCTATAATCAAGATATGCGTCCTTGCCGCAAACCACAAAAAGTCTTGTACCTCCCCGGGAATGCTGCCAGGACAGAACTTTTATAACTCCTATATACCCCGAAGAGGGTACATGAAGTCCGCAGCAGGCACAGGTATCGCAGGAACCGAAACGAACGATACGGACATTTCCCTCTATAGCCTTTTTACTGCGGTATTCGATATCTTCCGAGCCGTCCGTATAAAATATTTCCGAGGGGATATTTGAAAGAACAGCGTCGTTTGCAGCCTCCTCCGCCCTGTCAATATCCTCCCCGGTCAGAACCGCACTGAAATCCAGGGTCATAAAATCCGTTCCCATGTGGAATCCCACATTGGAACAGCCAAACCGGGAGCAGATTATCCCGGAAAGGATATGTTCCCCAGAATGATTACGCATAAGACGCATACGGCGGGGCATATCGATACGGCCCTCCGCCTCCGTCCCGGGAGCGATCGCCCTGGAAAGAAGGTGTACGACTTCCCCGTTCCTTTCCTGTACGTCAAGCACCTCAATCCCGTTGACAGTTCCCCTGTCAGCCGGCTGACCGCCCCCTTCCGGATAAAAAGCAGTCGCGGCAAGGGTAACTTCATAACCCCGGTCAGTCCTGAAGCATCCGGTAACCTCGGAGCGGAAAACATCGGTAAAAACCGAGGAATAATAAATACGTTCAGTCATGGTATCCCCTTAAAAAAGACGGCACCGCCCGTAAGCGGTACCGTCCGTAAAAAACAACTTATTTGCAGAGAGTCTTTCCGGCAGAGTGCAGATCGTTGCACGCCTCCACAACTCTTGCGGTAACGCCCGCTTCGCCCTTCTTGAGGTAAGAACGGGGATCATAAACCTTCTTCACGCCGACTTCGCCGTCAACCTTGAGAACACCGTCATAATTGGTGAACATATGAGCGGCAACGGGACGGGTGAACGCATACTGGGTGTCGGTATCGACGTTCATCTTGATGACACCGTACTGTAGCGTTTCCTCGATATCCTCCTTCGGAGAACCGGAGCCGCCGTGGAATACCAGCAGGTAGTGGGCATCGGGACCGTATTTGGCCTGGAGAGCGTCCTGACCGGCTTTGAGGATCTTCGGATTGAGCTTGACATTACCGGGTTTGTAGACGCCGTGAACGTTGCCAAAGGTTGCGGCAAGGGTATATGTACCGCCGACTTTCTTGAGAGCTTCCTCAACCATAAGCATATCTTCGGGGGTGGTGTAAAGCTTGTCTCTGTGGACATTTTCGGTATTGACACCGTCTTCTTCGCCGCCTACGACACCGGCTTCGACCTCAAGAACGATATCGCTCTTCGCGCAACGCTCGAGGATCTTTGCGGCAATCTTTATATTTTCGGTGTGAGGAAGTGCGGAACCGTCAAACATATGGCTGTTGAAAAGGTTGGGCAGGCCAGCGGCACGACGGCGCTCGGTCTCTTCAACCAGAGGCATAAGGAAAGTGTCGACCTTATCCGCCTGGCAGTGGTCGGTATGAAGGGCAACATTGATGTTGTATCTGTCGGCAACAAGGTGAACATAATTTGCCAGTGCAATGGCACCGAGCACGGAATCTTTGACGGTTGCGCCGGACGCGTGAGCTCCGCCGCCGGTGGAAATCTGGATAATACCGTCGGATTTGGCTTCCGCAAGACCGGCAAGAACGCCATTGATGGATTCAATGTCAAAAACGTTTATTGCGGGGTATGCGTAATGCTCCTTGTATGCGGTCTGCATCATTTTGCAATACTGTTCGTAATTTACTACAGGCATGGTAAAATCTCCTTGACAATATTCTTTATACCGACATTATAGTCCATTCCGGACAAATAGTCAATAGAAACGGGAATTTTTCCCGAAAAAATTCATAGAATTTGCATACAGCGGGTTTTCGGAGGTGATGGCAATTGCTCCTGCGGACCGAAAAGAAGCTCTCCGTCGTCCTTGACGCGGCAATTGCGTGCATATGCATCGGTGCGGGTTTTCTGACGCTGAAATACCTGCTTCCTGCGGCAATGCCATTCCTGGTGGGTATGGGAGTGGCTTCCGGAGTAAGAAAACTGACGGAAAAAATCCTGCACCGGCAGACAGGCAAAGCGCTCCGGATATCCGTGACCGTGGCAGTATGGCTGTGCGCGGCTGCGGCTGCGGCTTTTACGGCAAATATTCTTTACGATAAAGTCACGGTGCTTCTGGGAAGGGTGATCTCTTCTGATTTCCGCCTGGCGACAGAAAGAATTATCCGCCGCATACTCGGGAACCTCCCGTCGGTCTTTCCCGATCCGGAAACCGTGACGGCAATCGTTCTCGGTAAGCTGACTGAATGGGCAACAGGTGCACTTGCGGCAGTGGCAGCCCTTCTGTTCCGGCTTCCGGCGGCGGTGGCGGCAGTAATGACTGCGGCGGTATCCTCGGTTCTCCTTGCGGCGGACGGAAAAAGCATCGGGGATGCGATCGGATCCGTTATGCCTGAAAAGTCCGGAGACAGAATAATCTCCGTATTCAGAGCCGTGACCTCGGGATTGAGGAAACTGCTGAAAACAGGCGGGATTATTTTCTGTCTGATGACAATTCTTCTGACGGCCGGATTTTTTCTGCTGAAAATCCCCGACCCTGTTTCCACAGGTGCGGCGGTAGCCCTGTTTGATCTTCTTCCGGTATTCGGAAGTGCGATGGTGCTCCTTCCCTGGGCTGCAATAAGCCTTATGACCGGAGATATACCGTTCGCCGCAGGACTTATCGTTCTCACCACCGTAACCGAGACCGTAAGGCAGATAACCGAACCGAAGCTTACCGGATCCTCCGTAGGGCTTCACCCCATCATAACACTGGCCTGCATGTATACCGGCACCCGTTTCTTCGGGTTCTACGGAACAGTATTCGCTCCGATTCTTGCGCTGACGGCAAAAACCGTAATAAAAACAATCAGAGAAAGGTGAGAAAATGTTTATCAGCAAACTCTATTCCCCCGCATTCGCCCCCGGAATAATCCCTTCAGATGACAATATGTTTCTCCTTACCTCCGGGGGAGAAAGGTTCAACACGATGACCGCTTCCTGGGGCGGGATCATGAAGATCTGGAACAGTGACTGCGTCTGCGTATTCGTCCGCCCGCAAAGGTATACCTGTTCGTTCATGGAGGAAAACAGTCTGTTCACTTTATGCTATTTTGACCCTCTGTACAGACCGGTGTTCACCTTCTGCGGAACGCACTCGGGAAAGGACTGCGACAAAGCGGAACAGACAGGGCTTATTCCTGTCACTGAGGACGGATACACATACTTTCTCCAGGCGGAAAAAGCTGTGGTCTGCCGGAAGATATTCGCCGGGGATCTTGATCCTGAGGGACTGACGGAGGCCCGGATGAGAGAAAGGTTTTATCCGGCAGACGACCGGCACAGAATGTATATCGGTCAGATAGAAAAAGTTTTGTTCAAGGCGTGATTTTTTTGTGAATATACTTGACAAAGGGTTTTGTGTTGCGGTATAATCAAAATACCCTGTCAAAGGGTAAATTTTATTGACAAACGTGAGGTGAAATTGATGGACACCGGAAGTAGTAACGGCACCGGACCGCGACGGCGGCGTGTCGGCAGATTCTGCGCAACGGACGGTGTCCGTTGTTTCAACCTGTGATATACCGTTCCGACCGGTGACAGTGTCATTACCTTCCTTCTAAATCTGAAAATTAGGAGGACAAGCCCATGACCGAAAATGTTGCCGAGTTTCTGGAAACAAAAAACTTTCCCGAACTCAAAAAACTCCTTGAGGATATGAACCCTGCGGATATTGCGGCATATCTGGCACAGGTCCCCGAGGAGACCCTTCCCGTCATTTTCCGCCTGCTTCCGAAGGAGCTTGCGGCGGAAACCTTCGTGGAAATGCAGAGCGACGAGCAGGAGCTTCTCATAAAGAGTTTCTCCGACCGTGAGATTCACGACGTGATGGACGAGCTTTATGCCGACGATGCGGCGGATATCGTTGACGAAATGCCCGCCAATGTGGTACGCCGCATACTTGCAAATACCGACGTTCAGACCCGGAAGACAATAAACGAGCTGCTCAAATACCCCGACGACAGCGCGGGAAGCGTAATGACGGTGGAGTTTGTTGACCTTAACCGTGCCATGACCGTGACCCAGGCTTTCGACAAGATAAGACGGACAGGGGTGGACAAAGAAACCATCTACACCTGCTATGTAGTGGACTCTTACCGTCATCTTCTCGGAATCGTTTCCGTAAAAACGCTGCTTCTTTCCGACCCTTCAATGACCGTGGGGGATATAATGGAAACAAACGTTATATCCGTACAGACCCTTGAGGATAAGGAAACCGTGGCACAGATGTTCAACAAGTATGACCTTATGGCTCTTCCGGTGGTGGATTCGGAAAACCGTCTGGTGGGTATCGTCACCTTTGACGACGCTATCGACGTACTTCAGGAAGAGACCACGGAGGACATTGAAAAGATGGCGGCCATTCTGCCGTCAGATAAACCGTATCTGAAGACAGGCGTATTCGAGACCTGGCGCAAACGTATACCCTGGCTGTTGCTGCTGATGGTCTCGGCCACTTTCACGGGGAAAATAATTACGTCCTTTGAATCCGCACTGGCGGCAATGCCGGTTCTTACCGCGTTTATTCCGATGCTTATGGATACCGGAGGAAATGCGGGCGGACAGTCGTCCGTTACAATAATCCGAAGTCTGTCACTGGGCGACATAGGGATGAAGGATATTTTCAGGATAATCTGGAAAGAACTCCGGGTTTCCCTTCTCTGCGGAATCGCTCTGGCGGCGGTCGGATTTCTTAAACTCCTGATAATCGACCGTACCACCGTTCCCGTGGCAATTGCGGTATGTCTTACCCTTTTGTTTGTGGTGGTAATAGCGAAACTCATCGGGTGTACTTTACCCATAGCGGCAAAGGCGGTGGGCTTCGACCCGGCGGTAATGGCAAGCCCGTTCATTACAACAATCGTTGACGCCCTTGCTTTGCTGATGTATTTCTTCATTGCGACTTCAATGCTCGGATTATAAAACGGATAAAACAACACCCCCGCTCCGGTTCGATATCCCGGAGCGGGGATTTTCCGTTGGTTGTTTACTGTTTTTTCTTTGCCTTGACCTTTTCAAACGCATCCCGGAGACCTTTCAGATGCTCCGTAATCGGACGGTCTGAGGTGAAGGGACGGAAGAAATGATACTTCCCGGCGGTCTGAGTACAATATGCCCGGATATTGGACTTGAGGTGCTCATAACGGATAACAAGATCGTTGTCCCTTGCGAATTTTCTGAGTTTGGAAACGATCTGCTTGGAATGGGCAAAGTCGATAATGAAGATCCCGAAGAAAACTCCGATAAAGAAGGAAAAAGCAAGATTCCTGCCCAGCCATTCCAGAGCCTGCTTGATATGGGGATGCACAAGGAAGTAATAGACCGCCCCCAGCAGCCCCCAGCAGAGAGAAAACTTCGGGCAGATAAGCCCCTGAATGTTTCCCCACTGATTCGAATAATCCCACAGCCGGATATGGTCTACTTTCAGCGCCCAGATACCGGCAATATACTCTATGACGGTCATCAGTACTGTCATGATAACAAACAGAAGTATCTTATCCGCTACCTGATTTCCGAAAATACTGTACTTTTCAAGGGATGCCACAAGGTACAGCACACAAAGTCCAGTGCCGTACAACGGCAGATACGGTCCGGTACAGAATCCCGGATTTATCCACTTTCTCTCGGGATTGGCAGAAGAAAAGAAACGTCTGAAGAACACTTCTATCACCCAACCGATAACCGAGCCTATAAAAAACAGAAATGCCAGTTGCAACAGCAGGTTCATATGCTTTCCTCCGTATTCGGTTTAATATCCGGGTCAGATCTTAGCCAGAGATATGCCGTTTATCATCATATTGTAGAGGGCAAAGGTCTGCGCCGAAGCCCCATCATGGGCATCGGAAGAAAAGGTCCGGACGGCGTTCTCTATGACTATGACCTTTCCCCTGCGGTTGTTTTCGTTGAAATACGCCTTCTGGGACAGGGCAAACTGCAACACATCAATGTCCGTCATTCCCCCGACAATAACAAAATTATCGGCCGTACGTTTATTTTCCGCAAGCCAGCGGACGTAATCAAAGGCAACAAAAAGATTAGCCGAGTTCTTGTACATGATATCACCCTGGGGCACAAAATGGGCAAGCTCGTCCGCGACCTCCCTTTCCTCCTCCGACGTGCAGTGATCCGGAAAATTCTTCAGCTCAGGGCTTTCCTTGCTATGGGCGTCTATGGCGAATATTTTCCGGGAACGCATAAAATACTCATTGACCCGGAGCATCTGCTCCACAGCCTTCCCGAGGGCGGGGGAAGCCATGTTACCGAATCTGAGATACCCGTTCACGGTGTTCATATTCACCACCACCGTACGCCCCGGGTTTATGGGAATATTTCTCAGATCCTCAGTGTTTTCCCTCACGATCCGCTCGTGGTTTACCGAAAAAAGTCCCATCAGGGCGCTCCTTGTCAGTTATATTTATTCTTCAGTCCGCTGATAAAGCCGTTTCTGTCTTCCTTGGCAAAAACCGCAGATCCCATCACAAAAACGTCTGTACCTGCCGCCACTGCCGCATCCACGGTCTTTTCGTTTATACCGCCGTCAGCCTCCACAAGAACGGAAAGTCCGCGGCGGGCAATTTCTTTTTTGAGTTCCGTAACTTTTTTCAGGCACTCGGGGATCATCGCCTGTCCGCCGAAACCTGGTTCAACGGTCATGACAAGAACCATATAAAGGTCGTCGAGAAGAGGAAAAAGAACCTCCGCAGGGGTCGCGGGTTTTACGGAAACGGAAGGTCTTACCCCCAGCTGTCTGAGTTTTTTCACAAGAGCCGCGGCATCGGAAACCGCTTCATAGTGAAATGTTATTATATCCGAACCGGCCTTTGCGAAGGCCTCCGCATACTTGTCGGGATCGGAGATCATGAGATGTACGTCAAGGGTCATATCGGTACAGCGCCGGAGAGCCTGCACCACGGGAATACCTATACTGATATTCGGTACAAAGTGACCGTCCATAACATCAACATGGAGCATATCGGCGGCGGAAACGGTCTTTACCTCATTTTTGAGATCGGCAAAGTCACAGGACAAAAGAGACGGAGAAATAAGCATACGAAACCTCAATCTTTTAAGTTTATTCTTGTAATCACACTGTCGTCGGAATCAAAAAACACACCGTTGAGCATAGCTCTGCCCTCCGCCTGTTCAAAGGGGGAATACTCCCGGGTAAGAAACAGATTAATGCTTCTGTCTGTCCGGACACCCAGGACTGAATCCGCGGCACCGGTCATCCCGGCGTCGGTTATATATCCGGTACCTTTAGGAAGAATCTGCTCATCCGCAGTCTGCACATGGGTATGGGTACCGAAAACGGCATCAACCCTGCCGTCAAGGTAATACCCGAGAGCGCGTTTTTCGCTGGTGGCTTCGGCATGGAAATCCACAAATATGAAATCCGGCGCCGGATCAAGGGATTTCAATATCCGGTCGGCGCAGTAAAACGGATTGTCGACAGGTTCAAGCCCTATCTGTCCCGCAAGGGAAATGACACAGGCTTTTCCCTTCGGAGTGTCCACGGAAGCAACGCCTTTGCCGTGGGCGGCGGAGGGATAGTTCGCGGGACGGATCAGCCAGGGGCAGTCATCGAGAAAATCATAGACCTTTGTCTGCCTGAAAGCATGGTTTCCCAGAGTGACGACATCGGCACCGGCGTAACGAAGTCTTTCTGCCTCGTCGGGCAGTATTCCGTTGCCCCGGGCAACATTTTCCCCGTTTATCACCGTCAGGTCCGGAGAATATTTCCCGATCAGTCCGGGAAGCATCCGGCACACCGCATCAAGTCCGGTTTTTCCCACAACATCCGCTATAAATAAAAGCTTCACACCGCACCTCCGTGGTTTTATATGAAAATTATATACCAAATCGGAGAAATTGTCAAGTCCGGTAAGGGTTTTCACTTGACTTTTCCGCCGTTTTTTGATACAATATATCCGAATACGAAAGAATCGGGAATCGGAATGAAAGAATACAGAGTCTGCGCCGTTATAGTTGCGGCGGGAAACGGCGAGCGCATGGGGTGCGACAAGATGATGTTGCCCCTGGAGGGGATCCCCTGCATCGCAAGAACAATGCTTGCTTTCCAGAAGGCGGAAACGGTGAACAGCATAGTTGCAGTCACCCGTCCGGAGATCAGGGAAGAGATAGAAACAATGGCCCGTGAATACGGAATAACGAAACTTGCGGCGGTCACCGGAGGCGGCGGATGCCGGCAGGAATCTGTGCTATGCGGAGTGGCACACGCCCCCGCGGGGACGGAATTCTACTGTATCCACGACGGAGCAAGACCCTTTGTGAAACCGGAGGAGATAGACAGGGTAAACAGAGCGGCGTTTGATCTGGGAGGAGCATTCTGCGGAACAAGGGTCAAGGATACAATAAAGAAACTTGACGGCAACGGATATGTGGTAAAGACCCCGAAGAGAGCGGATCTTGTGGCTGCGGCGACACCGCAAACCTTTGATGCGGCGCTCTACCGGAATGCGGCAGAAATGTTCAGAAAAGAGCTTTCCGGTTTTACCGACGATGCCAGTATTTTCGAGGCGGCAGGACTTAAAGTCGGCTTCGTGGAATGCAGCTACGGAAACATAAAAATAACCACCCCCGAAGATATGGCGGTGGCGGAAAAGATAATGTCAGCTTATAAAAAGGACGGATCTGATGGCTGAAGCAAGGAAAAAGAAGAGGACAGGCCGGACAATACTTGTTATTTTTGCCGTTATTGCCGGAATCATAATAATATCAGCGGCAACGATTTTCGGGATAGGTTACGGAATGTATAAACGCGCCGTTTCAGCTCTGCCTGCAGAGCAGGTCTACCTGACGGCAAGTTCACAGGAAGGCTATGTGACCCTTGACCGGATAAGCCCGGATCTGCAGGCGGCGGTCATAGCCATAGAGGATCATCGGTTTTACTCCCACCCGGGGTATGATATCCGGTCCATGTGCCGTGCCGCAGTGGATTCAATAATAACGGGAAACCTTACCGGAGGCAGCACAATAACTCAGCAGACGGCAAAAAACGTATGGTTTACCCAGGAAAAGCGTTTTACCCGAAAAGCTGCGGAAATATTTGCGGCAAGGGATCTTGAACGGGTTCTCGGTAAAGAAAAGATACTCGAACTGTATCTGAATATATCCTTTTTCGGTAAGGGCTCATACGGTATAGGAGCCGCGGCCAGGGAGTTTTTCGGGACCACTCCGGACAAACTGACGCTTGAACAGTCGGTATATCTGGCAGGACTTCTGCAGGCGCCGAGCGTATACTCCGCAAACGAAGAGAAAGCGGCGCAGAGATACGAAAAAGTGGTCAACGCAATGAAACGTTACAATATGTATCCGTCCGACTGACGGGAAAGGAAACAATAATGAAAACAGCACTTCAGGTATACACCGTAAGAGATGCGGTCAACGCGGTTGGCGGGCTGGAAAAGGCTCTGGAAAAGATAGCCGGAATAGGATATGAGGGCGTGGAATTTGCGGGATATTATGATCTTCCGGCAAAACAGCTCAAAAAAGCCCTGGATGATAACGGATTGAAGGCGGCAGGGTCCCACGTCTGGTTCGACGATCTTACGGATGATTTTGACAACACCGTTCAGTACTGCCTCGATATAGGACTTGAATATGCCTCAGTACCCGGAATTCCGCCGGAGTTCCACGACTCTTTTGAGAAAACGGTAGAAACGGCGCAAACCCTCGGCAAGCTGGCTGAAAAATGCGAACAGCGGGGACTAAAGCTTTCCTTCCATAATCATAAGCATGAATTTACCACCGTTTATAACGGAAAATCGGTTCATGAGATACTTCTGGAATACGGTGCGCCGCTGGGCTTTGAGCTCGATACGGGCTGGTCCTCCGTTGCTGGTATAGAAAACAGAGAGTATATGCACAGGCTCGGAAACCGTCTGCATCTGGTACATCTCAAAGATGTGGTGGGTGACCATACCCCGGTGGAGATAGGCACAGGCGAAGTGGATATCAAAAAGGTAGTCGATACCGCAAAGGAAATGGGAGTGGCATGGGGCATAGTCGAACAGGACAACATGCAGACATACACTGACCCCTTTGAAAGTGTTGCAGTAAGCCTTGCAAATCTGAAAAAACTGCTGTAATTACCGGAATCCCGGTGATCGTTTCAAACAAATACGAAAATACAGAAAACGGATGACAACCGATGTCATCCGTTTTTCTGCGCAAAATAAATATCCCCCCGTAAAACGGGGGGTATTTCAGTTTCGGGCATAGCCCTA
>ERZ779889.268-NODE-268-length-71212-cov-5.327867_pt1 | contig 71212 bp, 61 predicted proteins | sample MGYA00511030_ERZ779889 | MGnify/ENA primary metagenome ERZ779889 (study PRJEB29588, sample SAMEA2160616) | human gut metagenome | biome: human gut; feature: human-associated habitat; material: faeces | place: Denmark | collected 2008/2010 ... | reverse complement strand
CTCCGCATGGTCTAAGCCATACGGAGGATTAACTGTTTTACGGACACCCGTCTATTCTCCGGAGGGCTTTTTTTAAATTGCTATAGGCACAAACAGGCTGTGATATGACACGATAAACATAAAAAGGAGAGCATGAGCTCTCCTTTTCCGCGGAATAAAACCACTTATTTTGCCATATTTGCAACTTCTTCAGCGAAGTTATCTTCCTTCTTCTGAAGTCCCTCACCCTTTTCGAAACGAACGTAGGAAACGAGTTTCGCACCGGGGCAAGCGGAAGAAATGAACTTACCGACAGTCATGGAAGAATCAATGAAATACTCCTGCTCAAGCAGGCAGTTTTCGGTATAGAACTTACCGATCTTACCGAGAATCATTTTTTCAAGGATTGCTTCAGGCTTGTTTGCAGTCTTGGGATCATTCTTGAACTGAGCCATCATGATCTCTTTTTCCTTCTCTATAACGTCAGCGGGAACTTCTTCCTTGGACATATAGTTGGGAGTCATAGCGGCGATCTGCATGCAGACGCCCTTCGCGGTAGAGGTGAATTCGTCAGCCTTACCCTCAGGGAGCTCAAATTTAGCGATAACGCCGATCTTTCCGTTGCCGTGATTGTAGGAATAAACGTTACCCTCGAGACGGGCAAAACGTCTGATATTCATATTCTCGCCGATAACGAAGACCATTTCTTTGCGCATATCTTCAACGTTCTTGTCGGTACCGGTATAATTCATCTCGAGAAGAGCCGCAACATCAGCAGGATTCTTTTCAGCAACGATAGCAGCGATAGTATTAGCGAAAGTCTGGAACTTTTCGTTCTTCGCAACAAAGTCGGTCTCTGCATTTACCTCAACGAGAGCAGCAACACCGTCTTTGCAATACTGGGCGATGACACCCTCAGCAGCAATTCTGGAGGCCTTCTTGACTGCGGTAGCAAGACCTTTTTCACGGAGATAGTCAACAGCTTTGTTCATATCTCCGTCGCAGGCAACGAGAGCTTCCTTGCATTTCATCATACCGACGCCGGTCTTTTCTCTGAGCGCCTGTACTTCCTTAGCGGTAATATTAGCCATTTTCAGTATCTCCCTTCAATTATTCAACTATTTCGGACTCGGCAACAGCTTCACTGTCTTCAAGCTGTTCACCCTGACGGCCCTCGAGAACAGCATTAGCCATAGCACCGGCAATCAGTTTGACCGCACGGATAGCATCATCGTTTCCGGGGATAACATAATCGATCTCATCAGGATCGCAGTTGGTATCGACAATAGCAACGATCGGGATATTGAGTTTGCGTGCCTCAGCAACAGCGTTACGTTCCTTACGGGGGTCAACAATGAAGATAGCCTTGGGCAGTTTCTTCATGTTCTTGATACCGCCGAGGTACTTTTCGAGACGCTCTATTTCAAGATTCAGCTTGACAACTTCCTTTTTGGGCAGAAGATCAAAAGTTCCGTCCTCTTCCATTTTGCGGAGCTGTGCAAGTCTTTCGATTCTGGTCTTTATGGTGGTGAAGTTGGTCAGCATACCGCCGAGCCATCTTGCGTTGACGTAGTACATACCTACACGCTCAGCCTCTTCCTTGATGGATTCCTGAGCCTGTTTCTTGGTTCCGACGAAAAGGATATCTCCGCCTTCAGCCGCGACATCGCGAACGAAGTTATAAGCCTCATCAAGCTTCTTTACGGTCTTCTGCAGGTCGATGATGTAGATACCGTTTCTTTCGGTGAAGATGTACTCCGCCATCTTGGGGTTCCATCTTCTGGTGTGGTGTCCGAAATGGACGCCTGCTTCCAGCAACTGTTTCATGGATACTACTGCCATTGTGTTTCCTCCTTCAGTTTTTCCTCCATACAGCCGTTTTTCCCGCAACGCAGAAGCGACTGAGCGGACAGCACCGTATGTGTGTAATTGCGCGGGTATACCGCATAAGATTTTTACACGAAAAACCTGTAAAATTTTGCCGGCTCCCAGCCGACTTCGGTATTATAACATATATATTGCGACATTTCAAGGCAACATTCCAATATTTCGCTAAAAGTTCATAAAAATCCAGGGGACTACACAGTGCAGTCCCCTGTTATCCGTTTTACAGACCGAGTTTCTCACGTCTGATGCGCTCACCGTCGGTAAAGTTTCTCTTCGGAACATAACCGGGGATGGGCATGATTCTTTCATGAATTGCGTCGATGATCCAATCGGGCTGGGGGAAGAAATGCTGTTCCAGCTCATACGCAGGAGTGATCCAGTTTCTGGATCCCACAACGACTGGAGGAGCATCGAGATAGTCAAAGGCAAGTTCAGCAATATTGGAAGCCATGGTCTTGAGAACAGAACCTCTGTCAACAGCGTCGGAGGCAAGAAGTATCTTTCCGGTTTTCTGAACGCTTTCGATAACCTTTTCATAGTTAAACGGAACTATGCTGCGGGCATCTATGACTTCAGCGGAAATATTATACTTTTCTTCGAGTTCCTTTGCCGCTTTCAGCGCAGTGTAGAGGGTCGAACCGACGGTAAGGATAGTGATATCAGTACCCTTTCTCTTGATGTCGGGTTCGCCCAGTTCAACCTCATAGTATTCTTCGGGAACACCGCCTTCATGGAACTGTTCGCCGACGTCGTAAACTCTCTGGCTTTCAAAGAATATAACGGGGTCGGTTCCGGCAAGAGCCGCATTCATAAGACCCTTTGCGTCATAGGGAGTTACCGGGAATACGCACTTCAGACCGGGGATATGCGCACAGAGAGCGGTCCAGTCCTGAGAGTGCTGAGCACCATACTTGGATCCCACGGAAACACGGACAACTATGGGCATCTTCAGCAGTCCGGCACTCATAGCCTGCCATTTGGACAGCTGGTTGAATATTTCGTCACCGGCACAGCCGATAAAGTCGCAGTACATGAGCTCAACTATCGCTCTGCCTCCCGCCATTGCATAACCGACAGCGGAACCGACGATAGCCGACTCGGAAATGGGAGCATTGAAAAGTCTGTGGTAAGGAAGGACTTCGGTCATTCCTCTGTAAACCGCATACGCACCGCCCCAGTCACGGACATCCTCACCGTAGGTGATGATAGTGGGGTCGATCGCAAAACGGTGCATTATAGCCTCAAACAGACCGTCACGGAGCTGGAACACCTTATTTTTGGAAACAAGTTTGCCGTCCTTATCTATACCGAAACGTTCTTTTTTCGCTATAGCCTGAACCCTGGGGCTTTCCTCCACGGGCATAAGCAGATCAACAGGTCTGTCCTCCATTTTTTCGATTTTCTGATTGGAGAACATTATTTTTTCTATCTCATCGGGATTCTTGAACAGATCCATTCGCGGAGAGACGGTTTCGTCCACGGCAAGTTTGCAGATCTTTGTAATAAGGGTTCTGACATCCTCGCGGATAGCCTCAAATTCTTCAGCCTTCGCAACACCGGCCTCAATGAGTTTATCGCTGTAGCTGAGGAGAACATCCTGAGCCTCCCATGCCTTGATCTCTTCCTGAGTTCTGTAGGAGCTGGAGTCGGAAGGAGAATGTCCGGCGATACGGTAGGTAACGGTATCCAGGAGGACAGGACCTTTGTTCTCTTTGATAATCTCTATCTTGCGGCGCATCGCATCGATGACTGCAAGGGGATTGTAACCGTCAACACGCTCGGAATAGAGCTGTGTGGGGCTGACACCGGCACCGACTCTGGCAAGGATCTCATAAGCCATGGTTTCACCGTAAGTCTGACCGCCCATGCCGTAGGAGTTGTTGAAGAAATTGAATATTATGGGAAGTCCGCCCTTATGGGCCTCATCCCAAAGCTTTGTATACTGGTCCATGGAAGCAAAGTTGAGGGCCTCCCAGACCGGGCCTCTGCCCATAGCGCCATCACCGATATTGGAAACGACGATACCGGGTTTACCGTTTACCTTCTTGTAGAGAGCGGCACCGGCGGCAATGGTAGCCGAACCGCCGACAATAGCGTTATTGGGATAAATACCGAACGGCAGGAAGAATGTGTGCATTGAGCCGCCGAGTCCCTTATGGAATCCGGTTTCTCTTGCGAAAATTTCGGCAAGAGCTCCGTACACAAGAAAATCTATGGCAAGTTCCTTTGTTGTCTTCTGTCCTTTTTCAACAATGGAGAGTATCTTTCCGCCCATAAAGTTTTTCATGGAATCGTAAAGCTCTTCATCGGAAAGCTTGTTGATTGCGGAAAGACCTTTCGCAAGTATCTCACCGTGACTTCTGTGGGAACCGAAGATATAGTCGTCCTTATCAAGCAGGTATGCCTGACCGACCGCGGAAGCCTCCTGTCCCATGGAAAGGTGCGCAGGACCGGGGTTATTGTACTCTACTCCGTTATACTCGCTCTTGGTCTTGATAAGATAAAGCATGGTTTCAAATTCACGGATAACCGCCATATCATGATATATCCGCATGAAATCCTTTTTGGAGTAGTTTTTCTTTTCATCCTTTATGGATTTGGAATACTGGTTGAGGTCGATGTCCTGAAAATGCAGTTTTCCCGCCTTTCTTATTTCGGCAGGATCGATAAACTGGCTCTTAGGCATTACGGTTCACTCCTTATAGTCAAAATTCAGTTTCAGAATTGGAATATACCCTCACGGATTATTTCGGATACCGTGGGATGCGGGAAAACGAACTGTTTGATGTCGTCGATGACCATTTCGCTTTCGACCATCATTACCGCCCCGTAGATAATTTCGGAGGCATAATTTGAGATCATATGCACACCTATGACGTTGCGGTATTTCTTGTCGATCAGTATTTTGCAGATGCCGTTGCCGCCTTCGTTTTCAGCGACATAGCGTCCGGCGTATTTCATGGTTATATTGACTATTTCGTAGTCTATTCCCTTCTCCTTTGCGGTCTGCTCGGTTTCACCGACGCTTCCCACTTCGGGATTGGTATAAATAACGGACGGAATAGCGTTATAACGCATAATATCTTTTTTACCCAGAATATTGTTTACGGCAACTTCAGCCTCTCGGTATGCGGTATGAGCAAGCATACTCTTGCCGTTCACGTCTCCGGCGGCATACACGTTTGCCACATTGGTTTTCATGAAACGGTCAGTTTTAATCGCGCCCCGGACAGTTTCAACACCGATGTTTTCAAGTCCGAAGCCCTGACTGACGGCACGTCTTCCTATGGACAGAAGAACCTTCTGAGCCTTTACAGACTCCTGTTTGCCGTCCTTTTCATATACCACCGAATCGGATGTAACCTGAGTGACCTTACAACCCAGCCTGAAATCTATACCCTTTTTCTGATAATTCTTCATCAGTATTTCGGATATTTCACGATCGGTGGGGCCGGCGATCTTATCCAGCATTTCGACAACGGTGACTTTGCTTCCCACCGAATTATAGTAGGAAGCCATTTCGAGTCCGATAACTCCGCCGCCTATTATCACCAGATCGGTGGGTACGGAATCAAGGCTCAGAACTTCCCTGTTGGTAAGAACGAAGCCTGAATCAAGGCCTTCTCTGACACCGGGGATCGGAGGCACGACAGGCATGGAGCCGGTGGCGATCAGCAGATTTTTTCCTACATATTTTTCGCCGTTTACGGATATCGTAAAGCCTTCATCTGTTTTTCCTTCTATCATGGCCTCGCCCTCGACAGCGGTGGCTTTGTTTGCTCTCAATGAGCCCTTTATACCGGAAACCAGAGAAGAAACTACCTTGTCTTTTCTTGCAATGACAGCCTTATGATCAATAGAGGAGCCGTCAACATGAACACCGTAGGCTTCCCCGTGTTTTGTATAATCGAAAATTTTTGCCGAATAGAGCAGTGCCTTTGACGGTATACATCCTTCATTCAGACAGCAACCGCCGAAAGCTCTTTTTTCAGCCACAAGAACGGAGAGTCCCGCATGTCCGGCTCTCTCTGCCGCAACATAACCTGCGGGTCCCCCGCCGATAACTATAAGATCGTAAATCATCTCTGACCTCCTTATTTAGCAAGAAGCAGGGTAAAGTTTTCGAGGTTCCTTACCAGTTCCTGCAGGAAGCGCGCTGCGGGGGCGCCGTCAACAGCTCTGTGATCGAATGTCAGCGACAGTCCCATAGCCTGATAGAATCTGGGTTCTCCGTTAACCATCTTCACCTGGGTGCGGATATTGTCAACGCCGAGAATCCCGGTCTGAGGCGGATTGATAACGGGAGTAAAGCTCTCAACGCCGAGGGATCCGAGATTGGTAACGGTAAACGTTCCATTCCTGAGCAGATCGGGATTCACAGTTCCCGCCTGTGCACTCTCAATAAGACCTTTCGTACGGCGGGAAAGTTCATTAAGAGACAGGGTATCGGCACCGAAAAGGGTGGGAACAAGAAGTCCGCGGGAAGTATCAACAGCCACACCGAGGTTTACATGATTCCAGTATACAATCTTATCGTCATGGAAATGAGCGTTAAGGTCTTTGTGATTGGGAAGGGTTCTGGAAACGGCGTAAAGAACGATATCGTTCAGCGTTATATTGGCAAAGCCCATTTTTTCACGGTTTTCCTTGACGGAAGCGCGGAAAGCCATGATATTGGTTGCGTCAAAAGAGGTATTGAGCGTAAGCTGAGCCATTTCTGACAGTGAGGCATGCATGGATTTTGCGATAACTTTGCGGATATTGGGGAGTTTGACCTCTTCCCTTGCGAGAAAATCATCGGAAGGAGCAACTGCAGCCGCAACATTCTCCGCATCAGGAGTCCTGAGATCGGCAAGAGAAATCCTTCCCCCGATACCTGTCCCCTGAACATCGGCACCACCGGCAAAATACTCGGCCTTTGCCGCAGAGGTAACTACGTGTCCCTCCGCCTGAAGCTTACGGATGTCCCTTTCTATTATTCTTCCGTTGGGCCCGGTAGCAACGGCATAACGCAGATCGGCGTTCTGCTTTTCAGCAAGAGCCCTCGCTCTCGGAGATATCCTAAGTCTGTCACCGGTATTCACGGTTGCAACTGCTTCAGGTGCGGGAGCGACCTTGGGTTCTTCAGCTTTCACTTCCGCTTTTTCAGGCTCGGAAGGTTTCTCATTCCTGGGGTTGAATTCTTCGGTACTTTCGCCGTGATTACCTATCACACAAACATTCAGAAGGCATTCCACATCGTCGCCCTCATCAAAGAAAACCGCCAGAAGTTCGCCCTCGGTCTTCGCTTCTTCATCGAAGGAGGATTTGTCCGTTTCGTAGGAAAAAAGAACATCCCCGACTGCGACTTTATCGCCGACATGCTTGTTCCATTTTGTAATGATACAGCTTTCGACGCTCTGGCCCTGTCTCGGCATAATTACGGGTGTTGCCATAAACTCACTCCTGTATATTGGATTTTGTATATAGTAAAACTATTCAACAATCATCATTATTTCAGCATTACCTGACCGCCGGTAACGGGTATTGCCTGACCTGTTTCGTACTTCTGCTCCACACAGTAGAATATAGCCTTTGCCACATCGGAAGGCACACAGCCTCTGGACATCGGGATCTTGCTTTCATAATATTTCTTGACGTCTGCAACATTCTTTGCTCCGGGGACTTTTCCGGCATTGAGATACTGTATGAAAAGTCCTTTGACCGGGTCGCTCCACAGAGGTCCGTCAAAGAAGTTTCCGGGGCAGACACAATTTACTTTAATGTTATGTTCCACAAGTTCAAGGGCAAAGCTCTGAACGAGACCGACCCCTCCGAATTTACTTCCGGCATAGGCAAAGTTCTTGTTACTGCCGACAAGCCCCGACTTGGAGTTAACCTGAATAATATCAGCGTAATAATCGGGGGCATATTTATGCTGTATTTTCATTATCCGGGAAGCGTATTTTGAACAGAGGAAAAACGCAGTATAATTAACCTTTGTCACCAGTTCAAGGGTGCTCTGTGTCATTTCCTCAAGACTTCCGGCTTTTGCTATTCCGGCATTGCAGACCATTATGTCAAGTCCGCCGTATTCAAGCACGGTATCATAGACCATATCCCGGACGCTTTCTTCATTACCCACGTCCACCTTGCAAGCTTCAGCCTTGCCTGCTCCGTATTTTTCGCATTTTTCCATGGCATTATGCTTTGCTAGATCATAGTTGAGGTCGGCAATGACCATATTTGAGCCTTCATCCAGCATGCAGTCGGAAATACCGGCACCGAACCCCTGAGCCGCACCGGTAACAATGGCTATCTTTTCGGCAAGGCGACCTTTGGAGGTCTTTACGGAGGAGAGCTCGGTTTTTTTGCCTCCGGCGACAGCGATGAAAGATTTCATCACCTCATCAGCCTCGGCTTTACCTGCCCCATGGGCATATACGCCCAGTCCCTGAACATGGACTCCCACCGGGAGTTTTCCGTTGTTTTTCTTATACTCCGCTATTTTTTCGGCAACGGCAGTTCCCTGATCATCAGCGGCGGGAACGTATACGGTCTCAGGAAGAGACTTTGCATTAAGGAGTTCCGTACTGACCCCGAATACAACGCAGGAAGTATTCTTTCCGCCTTTGAGAAGCATTCGCACAACAGGTGCGGTCAGCGCGGCTTTTTCCTTATCAAAAGTAACATTTTCGGCTATAAAAGACATTTGTATTCCTTCTTTTCGTTATATGTTGACTTTATATCGATTTCGAATGAGCGAGGAGGTATTTTTCAGCCTCGGCGTTCCAGAGTCCGTTATGGCGTGAAACAATGACACCAAGTTCGTGTATAACCGGATCCTCGGACTTTTCCATATCGTCTATAGCGGTCAGCGGCATATCAATCTGGGTATAGATAAGCTTCTTACCACCGGGGATCTTGGGAAGATTAAGAGTAGTCTCAGCAACGGCATTCAGTCCACCGACATGGGTTATCATTGCGGCAGGATTGATCACACCGGCAGAAAGCATATCAAGAGCCTCTATCAGATCCTGGGCGTTTCCGCCGCTTGAACCGCAGATATGGGTAGCGGAGTAATGAACATTATAAAAGTTGAACATCGCGGAGAACTCGGTGTTTGTCGGACCCGCAAAGAAATTGAGACATCCGTCATATGCGAGGAGTCTGTCGGCCTGTTCAACAACAGGTTTAACCGGAGCAAAGACGAAGACATCGTCATAACCGTGACCATCGGTAAGTCCCTTCAGGTACGCATCTGCATCCGCGAGATTCGCGGTATTCACATAGTGAAGCTCAACGCCGTGTTTCCTTGCTTCCTCAACGGTGAGTATGCTTGCCGCACGCTCCAGACGGGCATCGTCTATATCGGTGACAACAAGTCTGCCGGGTCTGCGGGGATTATGGATAGCGTAATCTATTGCGCCGAGTCCCATAGGTCCGGCACCCGCAAGGATTGCCATATTTCCGCCGGGAACTATACCCATGACGTGTTCATATGTTCCCTGCTTGATATGATAGCAGGAATGGAATCCGCCTATAATACAGCTCATAGGTTCGCCCAGAGAGCCGAAGAAATAGCTGTCTCCGCTGTAATTGAGCAGACAGCCTCTTTCCATAACAACAGCCGGGATAATAACGTAAGTGGCATCACCGCCGATATAGCGGAAGGAATATCCGGGGGCGGCATAAGGATTTTCGGGAAGGTTGAGTGCGGTCTGAACGCAGAGTTTCTGTCCGACACTGAACTTGTCCTGCCACTTGCTTCCCACTTCAACTATCTCACCGCAGAACTCATGTCCGATTATGACGGGGTTTTCCGCCACATCCGCAGGAACACGTTTATGATCCTCGCCCTGAATTGCCGCCTTGTAGGATGACATACATATGCTGTCAGACACTATTTTGGCAAGTATTTCATCGTCCTTAAGCTCCGGAAGCTCAAACTCATCAAGTCTGAGATCGTTTTTGCCGTGAAGTCTGCATGCTTTTGTTTTCATTTACTGATCCTCCGTTGTATTATTCCGAATAAACTTTACCGTCGAAACCGGACAGTGCCGCACCGAGAGCCGTGGCATACTCGGCATGCTGCGGTAAATGGAAGTTTACTCCGTGTAATTCATGTATTACGTCAAAAAAGCTGAGTGCGTCGGGAATAGTTGTCAGATTTCCGCACAGAACCACGTCATTTACCCCGACGGATCTGCATGCGAAAGCCGCCATCATTCCCACAGTCTGGAAAACCATGTTAATCAGACCGAGGGCTATGTCTTCTTTTCCCGCATAGTCGGATATTTTACCGAAATTGGAAGCCGTCGTTTTTCTGGTAAGTTTCTCGGAAGAATCCTGAGAGATATCTCCGACGGCTAGATCCACATTATCAAGATTTCCACCCTGAGCAAGGTCACAGATGCTGGCAAAATTACGTATCTGCAGCAACTTGGAGGAAAGGCCGAGCAGCGTGCCGCCCCCGACGCCGGTACCTCCGATATGAGAGATATTGCAGCCATCGGCACGGACAAAAGCGGTACCCGTTCCCATACTTACGATTATTGCACTGTCGAGCCGGGTAAGATGAAGCCCCCCAAGACCTATACACTGAAACTCATTGGTCTTTTCGGTTTTTATACCGTAAATATCGCCTTTGAAATGCGAAGCGCCCACACCCGTCAGCCGTATTTCGGAGACGTCTTTAAGGTCAAGCCCGTTTTCGCTCATATATCTGCCGAACGCGCCGTAAAGAGAAGTAACAGGGTCAGTCGCGGTCACCTGGATCGGCTTCATAAGAAAACCCTCACGTATCCCGACTATCTTTGTGGTGCTTCCGCCTATGTCAATACCGATAACAGTCATACATTCCCTCCCCTGAAAACTCCCGGTAACATCCATATAATGTAATCTATAATAGAATAGCATTTATTTACAGGAATGTCAACGTTTTTTTTGTGACAAAAGCGAAATTCTTTTCTTTTTCGTAAAAAAAATTTAGATATTTCGATCAGTTGAGGGGCTCATTCAGCCGTTAAAAACAGGAGAAAGATTTCCGGCGGAAAGATGACTTCCGGCGGAAAGATGACTTCCGGCAAAAACATGACACCTTCCCGGAAATAAACAGAAGCAGACGCAGGACACCCTGCGTCTGCTTCTGTACGGAAAACGCATCAGAAAAATATTTGCGCCGGATTCCGGAACTTATTCCCTATCCGCAGGATAAATTCCGGAAAACGGGTATTTTCAAACGTTTTTCACGCTGACCCGACCGTATGTAAGTCTTATTCCACACTCACCGTACCGTCTTCATCAAGGGATATATTCATTCCGTCCCGGACGTAATCCAGAAATTCCTGACCAAGACTGTCCACAACGGGCAGAGGATGTCCCTCCAGCCACACATCGGACAGTATCGCGCCGGCGGCGGCAAGTGAATCTATGGGCTCGGAAAACAGCAGACACGCAGGCTGACGTTTCATTGCGCAGGCGCAGTACAGTACAAGCCCACCGGTGGTTGAACCTATGGTCCGGGGCAGACAAAGAGCCTTTCCAAGCATTTCCTTTCCGTACAGATCGGGGTTGTTCTGATCTCCGCAGGTTGCCTTTTTATCACCGAACTGCAACGCTTTCTGAAACGATGCCAGGGTGTTGAGTCCCCCATGGGAAACCAGTGCCGGCGCCGTCACTTTTCCGGCGGCAACAACTCTCCCTTTGAACTGTTTCATGATCATCTGCCTCCCTTCGTTATCTGCTCAAGTATCTCATCATCCGTATAATACCGGGCAGTAGTGTATGTTCTGAGTTTATTGCTGGAAGTAATGACAGGCATGCCTGAACTGAGAGGATTATTCATGTACATCAGGGGACAGATATAGCTCGTTATAACTCCTGTATTTCTGAGTCTTTCGGCGTATGGCGTCTGTCCGAATTTCTCAAGAACGGCGGGGGCAGCGGTGAACACCGTGGGGATCACGACCCTGCTGTTTCCAGCCTCTTTAAGACCCTGTTCCACCCTTTCCGTCCAGGATATGAGCTGCTCAAGGCTCATATGCGGACATCCCATGAAGCAGAGCCTTGGCTTCGCCTCCTTATTCTTCCATACTATGGGATAGCTGTCATATATCCGCTGCAGTTCCTCGTCGTCAATGACGTAAGTTACGGCGTTTTCAAGAATCAGATCTTCTCCGTATTTTACAGCCTCGGGGGTAATATTTTCAACGTGATACAGTCCTACAGCTCCGTTGGATGCCGTCGCGGCGCCGAAATCCTTCAGATATGTTTTCGCCGCATCGTCAAGCTTTCCGCCCAACCATTTGTCAAGCCCGCGTATGTAGGGCACATCCTCCATGACCTTCATTCCCACAGCGGAGCCGAGAAGCTGGGCTTCGGGCTTCTTTGTAGTTTTTATTTCAATTATCCAGCTGGCCTTTCTGCCCTCATCCTTCAACAGTCCGAAACAGGGCACATACCCGACGATTGACCCCATAAGGTCAATTATGCCGGAATTGCGGTTGCACCGCGCACCGAGAACAGAGTTAGCGTAGACCACAGCCGACGATTCGGACCAGGACAGAATATCACCGAACCCGGGGGTATTTCCCACCTCGTCCATGTAGCATGTACAGGTAAAAGCATCGGGACTCATAAGTCCGAGTTTCTGAAGTTGCTGCTCATAGAAATCCTGCTTTGAATACATGAAATGGCGGAAAACCACATTCTGAAGAAAACTGCTGGGAACATTCCGGTCTAATGGTCTCGGGTCCGCCGAGAACTTCTGGGAGGATACAGCCCCCGAATCTATCAGCTGTTCCATCAGCGCATACACCGGCGCCAGAGCCTTAAGACCGAATGATGTGACGAGGTGATTGTATTTGCTTGTCACTTCAACCATTTCATCCGCGCCGAAAAGTTCCCCGTAACGCACAAGTGTCTGCATTACCTTTGCCATGGTCTGCCCCTTGCTGCCGTTAAGTATTTCGGTCTGGGCAGGGGTAAGTTTCATTTTCGTTTCCAAGTTCGTACCCTACCTTTCTATATTTTCATGGCAGTCTCATAAGCCCGCCATATTACGGTACGGAGATTTCCGACCTTGTCACAGTCACCAACAAGAGGAACATTTTTTCTGCCCTCTGTCATGGGCGCGGGGATATATCCGGCACAGCTGATAACGCTGTCGCAGTCTATAACTATATCCTTTCCGTTCACATCGGTACATATTATCGAACCGTCATTTACCTGTTTGAGTGTTGTCTGCAGATACACGGGAATTCTGTGAAGTTCGAACCATTCACGAAGATAGGAAGAATTCGCGAGACAAACGCCCTTCTGACTGACGAGGTCATCTTTCATCTCCACGATGACGGGATTTTTGCCTTTGAGTGCAAGCTCGTACGCTATTTCGGACCCGGTAAGCCCTCCGCCTATCACAGCCACGGTCTGTCCCACATCCTTACCCAGAAGGTAGTCGCAGGCTTCGATCATTTTTTCATAACCGGGAACACGGCGCAGAAGTCTCGGTTCGGCGCCGGTTGCAACTATTACAGGATCGTTTCCGAACAGAGAGAGGTCTTTGATCTCGTCGTTCAGCCGGACGTCAATATTCATCTGCTGCATCTGTCTGCGGTACCATTTCAGCAGATCCCGGAGCTTACCTTTATACGACTCCGCGCTTGCGGCGATAAACGCCCCACCCAGTTCACCGCTCTTCTCGTGAATTACGGGGTTGTGTCCCCTAAGTTTCAGAACTCTTGCGGTCTCCATGCCGCCTATACCGCCGCCTATGATATGCACGGTCTTCGGTGCGGAGGTCTTTTTGATATAGTGTTTTGACCACTGCATTGTTTCAGCGTCCACGGCACAACGGGCGAGGTGAAGGCTGTCGGAAAGATCCTGATCGTTGGGGACCCCTTTGTAATGGCACATATTGAAGCAGCCGTTATGGCAGAGTATACAGGGACGGATATCCTCTTCCCTGTCCTGCATGAGCTTCGTGACCCACTCTCTGTCCGCAAGGAACTGACGGGCAAATCCGGCACCGTCGATCTTCCCTCCGGAAATGGAATCGGCGGCAACCCTCGGATCGAGCCTTCCGGCACAGATCACGGGGATATCAACGAATTTACGGATATGTTCAACATCCGCAAGGTTGCAATTCTCGGGCATGTATATCGGAGGATGAGCCCAGTACCAGGCGTCGTATGTTCCGTTGTCGCAGTTCAGGCAGTCATATCCCGCGTCCTGAAGATACTTCGCGGCTTTTTCAGATTCTTCCATATCCCTGCCGACTTCGGTGTATTCCTCCCCGGGAAGTGCACCCTGACGGAAGCCCTTTGTTTTGGATATGACACTGTAGCGGAGAGATACAGGAAAATCGTCGCCGCAGGCTTTTTTGATCGCCTTTACTATCTGAACCGGGAAACGGTATCTGTTTTCAAAGCTTCCGCCGTACTCATCGGTACGTTTATTCACATAACCCAGAGTAAACTGATCGAGAAGATATCCCTCATGAACCGCATGAACCTCAACACCGTCTACCCCCGCATCCATCAGCATTCTAGAGCATTTTGCAAAGGAATCGACAAACTCCTCAATCTCCGCAACGGTCATTTCCCTGGAAGGGACCTTGTCCGACCAGCGGTTCGGCGACGGACTTGCGGTGGCGGTAATCTTGTCGAGATCCATAAATGGTTTGCTCAGAACACGGAGAGCCTTGTTTGTGTACAGTTTTTCCATCATAGGGCTTATTGTAAAAGATCTTCCGAAACCTGCGGTCAGCTGTACGAAAAGCTTTGCGCCGGTCTTGTGAAATTCAGGCATCCATTTTTTGAGATCCTCGTACATTTTCTTGTTTTTGTGAAGCCACTGTCCGAACATGGGATTATACACCGGCTGACATCCGGGCATCACAAGCCCGGCATTGTTTTCGGCGACCTCAAGAATAAACCTTGCGCCGTCCCGGTCAAAATGGTTCTTTTCCATCCAGCCGAAAAGGTCCGTCCCCCCCATACTCGTCAGCACAATACGGTTTTTGATCTCGCATTTGCCTATTTTCCACGGGGTAAAAAGCGGTTGAAGTCTCTGCTCCATAGGTCTTATCCTCCATGATTTATTTAAACATTTTGATTTCACGGATAAACTGAAAAACGGCACCGGCCATGCCATGCCGATCATTCATAAACAGTATAGCACATTTTGACACAATTTGCAACAATCATTTTCCATTCCATGAAAAATTTTTTACAAAACAGACAATTGACCCGATACCGCTCCGGAATAAAGAGACCTTCGTCAATTTGCACATACATTTTTCCGCGATAGTGGCAGTATACCCGAAAACCGACGGAAACACTGTTTATTTTCAACATTTCCGCCGAAAACTTTTTGCGGTAAAATGTCGGCAGTAAAACGGAAACAGGAAAAAACCTGTCCCCGTTCAGAACTATAATGGTCCGGAAAGGAGGCTAAAAATGTCTACAGCAGAAAGACGCAGAGCTATTCTGAGATTACTGTGCCGGCGCAGGCACGATACCGTTTCAAATCTTGCCAGAGAGCTCGGGGTGAGCACCAGGACAATACGTCGTGATGTGGACATGCTCAGCAACAGCGAACCGATATACACCGTACAGGGTAAATACGGCGGCGTATACATAGTGGATGGCTACAGATTCGGTTTTGAATACTTCAGCAAGGAACAGGATCTGCTGATGAAAAAAATCTGCCGCGATGCCTCGTCGGGAACTCCCGTAAACCTGACAGAGGATGAACTTACGGTGCTGTACGGCATCACGGGAAAATACTCTCTCCCCGAAACGGATGGAAAGGAAAAAACAAAATGAATGTTTATGAAAGAGAACTGTTTATCCGCCTTTGCAAAACAGAGGATATCGACAAAGAAAGGATCTCCGATCTGACGGAGAGAGGCTTTGCAAACCACAAAGTCCTCGGCGCTTTATTCTTCAACAGAATGGCCGGTTGCGCCGATTACGTACTGACGGAATGCGGTGTTCCGGAGGGATTGAACAGAGAATTTTATCGCAGTATCCACAACGCAAGACAACAGAATATTCTCCGGAACCGGGAATTCTTTCAGTGCATCAGAGCACTTGTCGGAACACTTGACGGGCTTGAGGAAAAATACGTTTTTCTCAAGGGCGCCTACCTGTGCTCACTGTACCCGGAGGGATGCCGGACAAGCAATGACGTCGACATACTCACCGACGGAAAAAACGTGTCTGAGATCGGCAAAAGACTTAAAGACGCAGGGTTTGAGCAAGGATACCTGAAGAACGGGATCTTCCGCCGGGCAACACGGGAAGAAGTGATAAACGCCAGAATAATGAACGGCGAAACAGTACCCTATGTGATAAAGGTCGGTCTGCCGATGATGGATTATTTTGAGGTAGATATCAATTTTTCAACGGATTTCAGGGCTTCTGACGGAAATATAACCCGGGAGATTCTGCGGAAAGCCGGAACAAAGACAGTCAACGGAACAGCTATTCCTCTCCCCGACAGATATGATTTCATATTGCATCTGTGTGCCCATCTGTACAAAGAGATATCGACTATGCCATGGATCAGAATGAAACGGGATATGACCCTTTATAAATTTGCGGATATAAACCTGATGACCCGCAGTCTGACCGATCAGGACCGGTTCAATCTTCTCTGTCGCAGCTCGGAGCTGGGACTGGAAGAAATATACCGGCGGGTAACAGGTATGACATCGGAAATATTTAACCCCGGGACCAGGGATAAAAACTATCCCGGAGATTTTCCCGTGACCGATCCCGCAACGGCAGAGACCTACAGATACACGGACAGAAGCGCATTACGCCGGTTTTTCTGTGAAAACCGGGAAGGATTACTGAAACGAGAGGAAAAAGAATGAACGGAACGCTTGAAATGTTTCCCCATTCAGGGAAAGGAACACTTATAACTTTCTGCGGACTGGACGGATGCGGTAAAACCACGCTCATAAAACGGCTGACGGAATATCTGCGGGAGACCGGGAGGGACGTTTTTCTCACAAAACAACCTACGAATGCCGTCAGACAGTCCGAAATATTCAGGACTTATATGGACAGCCCCTGTCATGACGCTTTTGATTACATAAGCCTGTCCCTGCTTGCGGCAGGTGACCGTGTACAGCACAGCAGCAAAACCGTTCTTCCCGCCCTTGAAAGCGGAAAAACGGTCGTCAGCGACAGATATTTCTATTCCTGTCTTGCGAATCTCAGAGCAAGAGGATACGAAAACGAAACCTGGATATACGAAGTGTCCGGACACGTAGTAAAGCCCGATATTGCTTTCTTTATTGACATAGACGTAGATACTGCGGTGCGGAGAGTCCGTTCCAGGCCGGAGGAGCGGACACGGTTTATCGACATACCCTTGCAGTACCGGCTGAGAAAGGAATACAAGGAAATCGCGGAGGCAAACGGAGGAATACTTCTCAGTTCCGCGGAACCCGAGGACGAAACTTTCCGGAAAGTCATAAATACGGTGAACGATTACATGAAAAGGAGAAGAAAATGAAAATCGAAAAAGAAGTAAAAGCAGTTATCGCGGAGATCACGGCGGCGGATAAGATCGACCTTACCGACAGGCTTGCAGACGACCTGGGAATGGACAGTCTTTCAACAGTCTCCATGTTTGTGATGCTCGAAGAACGTCTTGAAATAACATTTGACGAATCCGACATGGACATGAGTGAAATAGAAACGGTCGAAGATGTCGTCCGGCTCACGGAAAAAAGTATGGAGTCCGTATGAAAAAATCAAAGCAGCTTCCCATAGTCGTTCCGAGATTTTCGACATATCACTACCAGCTTGCTTCGGGGATCCCTGCGGCGGCGAATCCGGGACTGGACAACTGGTTTATAAACAATTGCGTCAGTCTTCGCTGCGGCAGACGGTTTCTCGACGGTTTTACCACTCCGGAGGTAAATATCGAAGCGTCGGATATGAAGAGTATGCCTTATATGGAAAAGGTCATGGTATCCGGAAAGTTCCTCGACGGAAAAACAGCCCATGACATTATCTGCAGGATGATAGACAGGGACTATTATGTTTACTACGACGGAGTCGACGACAAACCGATAAAGGGAAAGACTTTTTACGGAATGTGGCACTTCCGACATGACGGTATTATCTGCGGGTATGATGACGCTGAAAAGACTTACACCGTAGCGGCCTATGACAGCCGCTGGGTATGCCGACCCTTTAAAATACGCCAGTCTCATTTTGAACGGGGAAGAAAATTTTACGCCGACAGGGACCTTGCCGGATCATTCATCGCCCTTAAAGCCGATCCCGATATCATAGAACTGGATGTACCGGGAATAACAGAAAAACTGCGCGAATATCTCCGCTCGGATATCACCGTATATCCGGAAAGCGGGCGGGAAACGGTTTACGGCAGCGCAGTACATCAGTATCTCGCAATGTATCTGAACAGACTCCACGACGGTAGAATTCCGTACGGACGCAAGGATAAAAGAATACTACGGGTGATATGGGAACACAAGAAATGTATGTTGCAGAGACTTGAAAGAATGAGTCTTGCCCTCGGACAGGAGACTTCCGACGCGGTAAAGGAATACCGCCGGGTGGTAAACATTGCGGACAATGCAAGATTATGTTATGCAAAGTATGTGATGAAAGAGGACAAAGCCCTGCTGAATACAGTAAGAGACAAGCTTCTGAAGGTATGGAAACTGGAGCGCGAAATACTCACCCGGTTTCTTTCGGAAACGGAGGAAAAACAAAATGCTATGGCAATACATTAAAGAAAAAATGCTCGGGCATCCGCAGAAAACCCTCTCCGAGCAGGAGGCTGTACTGACATTTGAACAGGCGGTGATCTTTGCGGAGTCCTTCGGACAAAAGCTTGAGGAAGAATGCTACGGAATACTCTGTAAGTCCGAACTTTCCGCCGCCCTCGCAATCCTTTCCTGTTTTGCCGCGGGAAAAACCGCCGTGCCTCTCGCTCTCCGCTATGGGGAAAAGCACTGCAGGAGGATCATTGAGAAAATCCGGCCACCGTACGTTATCACTGACATCGGCGGTCAGCTGCGGACGGTGGACGTTGACGACGGAAGTTATTTTTGTCCCGAAGACCCGGCACTGATTATGTGCACCTCCGGAACAACCGGACAGCCGAAGGGTGTAATGCTGAGCCGAGAAAACATTCTCGCGAACCTTAAATCTGTCTGCGGATACTTCCGCATAGGTAAAACAGACAGAATTCTGATCACCAGATCGCTTTACCATTGCGCGGTCCTGACCGGAGAGTTGCTCGCATCCCTGGTGAACGGCACGGATGTCGTGTTTTTCTCCGGGGGTTTTGATCCGGTGGACATCATACATACTATCAAAAAAAACGGGATAACGGTCTGCTGCGGAACACCTACCGTATTTGCCCTGATATCATCCTACGCAAGGCATCTTGAAGTCCGGCTGAAAAGTATTGTACTCAGCGGCGAGATACTCAGCGCACCGGATGCAGAAAAAATACGCATGGCTTTTCCCGGAACGGATATCTACCACGTCTACGGTCTTACGGAAGCGTCCCCCAGGGTAACCTATCTTTCCCCCGAAGATTTCGACAAAATACCCGGAAGTGTCGGGAAACCGGTTTCAGGGGTCAGAGTCACGGTGGTTTGTCCCGACGGAACCCCGGCAAGAGCCGGAGAAGACGGGGAAATTTGCGTCAGCGGAGCCAATGTGATGATAGGATATTTCCGGGACAGGGAAAGAACAAAAAAAGTGCTGACAGACGGAATTCTTCACACCGGCGACACCGGATATATGGACAGCGACGGCTACCTGTTCGTCAGAGGAAGAGCCGATGATATGATAATACGATCCGGGATGAACATTTATCCCGCCGAAATCGAAAATGCCCTGAGATCAGACCCGAGAGTCCGGGATGTCGCGGCTTACGGTTATCAGAGACTTCATTCCGGCACCGCCATAGGTATTCTTGTTCAGGGGGATTTCAGTGACAGGCAACAGGTGCTTAAACTTTGCTCCTCGCTTCTTCCGGAATATGAGATACCGTCAAGGATCGACATAGTGGAAACCATACCGAGAAACGGATTCGGAAAGATAATACGAACAGTTCCGGGAGGCGATGAAAAATGATCGGACCGACCCAAAGGATACGTCAGCTGAGAGGTTGCAATCTCCTTGAAATGCACAGACACACCCCTGACCGATTTCGCGTAATCGTACCTGAAAAAGACGGCTCGGAGTCATCATATCACTTCAGCGTTCCCATATATGACAGAACGGGAAGCGCCATAATCACGGATTTCACCACATTTACGGGAGGCTTCAGTCATACCGGAAGCAACAGTACCTCAGAGATATCCCCCTCAGGGATTACAATTACCGCCGATTTCGGTACGGTAAAGCTGAGTTTCCCCCAAAAAACGGAATTTTTTCATGATCCCGGCAGGCTCTCCGGTCCAGAAATGGATATATACCCCACATTCAACGGAGTTGCGGTGCGGATAAAAAGAATCCCGGAAGGCGGCATAGTCTTCAGGATGACCTCCTCCGTACCCGGGCTGAACTACAGGGCAAAAAACAGCGTGTTTTCACTGATGAAATTCATAAACTGTCCCTTCTGCACCCTCTCAGCCATAGCCGTTACCGACGAAAAAGGAACTCCTGTCGCTCCGGCAGAATTCGGATATATACCCGAGGGGCCTGATTCCTGGCAGATATATTTTCCGCACTGCGGTTACCCCGGGGCCGTTTTTGAACTCAATGCCCAGGATGACAAACTGATCCGGGACACAACCGTTGAGACGGCTCACCCCGACGACAACAACGCCTTCGGCTCTGCGGCGTATATCGGACAAACCGAGGCGTTCGGGGAACAGTGGCTGTACTCCTGCCCTGATATTTCAAGGGTAATTCTCGATAAGGAACTGAAAATTTCCAGGGCAACACTTCATGTCCCGAAGATCTGCGGGAGTGCGTCCGTAGCTTCTTTCACGCTCCGGAACCGATTCTGCAGTTTCGGTTCAAGCTGGAACAACCGCGCGCCGTTTCTGACCCGTGGTTCCGCCATGATAATGTCCGAGAACTTTTTATCAACTGAAATAACCCATCTTTTTGTCGATGATTCGGGACGCCCGGAGATCCCGGCGGGTATAGTCCTGCGTCCCCACGGAAGCTCAAAGTCGTTCAGCGGAATATTTACCGCAGACAGCTTCCTTTCACCCCAGATAATAGAAATCAACTACAAACCAGAGTAAAACTCTGAAAGGAGAATAAAAATGAACGATATTTTTAACAATATCAACGGCGAAGAAGAAATAATCGCCGACCAGAACACCGAAAACACCGATACACCCGAAGACGATGCCGTCATCAGCGAGGATACCGGTCTCAGGACCGACGTCAGACGTGTTTTCGAACTGAAAAACGGAAAGAAGAAGGCTGTATTCTATGCCGAACCCGTTGCCGGAGAAAACTCTCAGGGCGACGTGGCTCTCCTTTCCTCCACCCAGACCGAAATTGCCTCGGGAAGAATCTCGTCCTACGAGTACTCCGGCAACAAAGTCACATCAAAGGATTCCCCCACTCTCTGTTTCAACAGTTCCGCGCTGTATCAGTTCAATATGCCGCAGATGCCCCGCAACACCAAAATCGAAAAAGCTTACCTGAGACTTAACGCGAGTACTCTCGACTACACGGGAAAGTTCAACCTCTATAAAGTCACGGGCCCGATCGTTGCCGGACAGGATCTTCCCGAATACAGTTCTACGGTCAGGGCAAGCATTGACCTCAGTCTTGAAACAGGAAGGATCTTTGATTTTGACATCAGGGCAATTATTGACCAGGCAAAAAATGCAGGAGAAGAGGAGATACGTCTGCTGATAAAATCCGAGAACATATCTTCCCTGACATTCTCCGGCAGAGGAGGTGTCAATCCTCCCAAGGTTGAAATTGTTTATGATGAATCCAACGGCGCGGGAAACCCGCTGAGAAGTCATACCCACTCCCTCGGAAGACTCGGGACCGCGTCCATAGACCTTTACGACGGAAACATAAACATAACCTCTCCCATTTTTGCCTGGTCCGGCGTAAGAATGCCCGTAAACATGACCGCATACTACAACAGCGGAAAATCAGATTACGAGCCCTGCGGAAAGTACGACGCATTCAGTGCCATGAAATTCGGCAAAGGCTGGAAACTCAACTACGTCCAGTCCATGCGCCCTGCGACCTTTACCGACAACGGAGAGGCAGTCAGCGGTTATGAATACCTCACCACCGACGGTACAAAGATATTTTTCAGGGAGGGAAAAACAGACGATCTCAGATTCTACCGGAAAGAAGAGTACATCCCTGAGATAATAGTCTGCGACTGCCCGTCCCACTGTCACACCGAGCCCGGCGAGCCGGTGATGAAGTGCCGGGAACATTACCTCTATACGGACATTGAAGGATTCGGATATACATACAACGATCAGACCCGCAAAATGCAGATCGGAAACCTCAGCTACACCTTCGACGAGGAAGGAAGACTTATCTGCATCGATGACGACAAGACCAACCGGATGCTTATCAATTATACCGACGGCAAGCTTGTATCCGTCATTGACGGTATCGGAAGAGTTTTCGCCATGACCTGGTCCGGGGAAGGTTTCCTGACCCGTATCACCGCCCCTGACGAGACCTTTATCGGCTATACTTACACTGACGGCTGCCTGACCGGGATCACCTTCCCCGAAGGACAGAAAGCGGCGATAACCTACGGTGCAACCTTCAGCCGTCCCACAGAGATACTTATCAAGGATGAGGCTGACACGGTTCTTTACAAGGTAACTTATGTCTACGAAAACGGTGTCCTCCGTGATGTATGCGAGTACGGTTTCGAGGACGGTGTTCAGTCTGCCGGACAGTCTGCCCGTTACATTTTTACCCCTTCTGCTCATCGCACGAAGGTAACTGTTTCTGCCCCCACGGAGGAAAACCCCGACAATACCGTAACCACGGTCTATACCTTCAATTCCCACGATATGATCGGCAGCAGTTACGCCTATTCCGATGAAACCGGAAACGTGCAGGGCGACGGGCTTCCTTCTGTGATAAGCCCCTACGCCACCGACGGTTCCTCCATAATCAGGAATCCCTCGAACCTGCTGCTGAACACCGGATTTGACCGCATGGACTTCTGGCAGGCAGAGGAATCGAATGCGGAAAGCTTCCTTTTCCGTTCTTACACCGATCAGAAATACGCCTTCTACGGCGACAGGCTGCTGCGGATGGAATCCACCGAAGAGACGGCTCTTGCAAACGGAGTATATCAGCTTACGGATATTCTTCCCGCCGGCAAGTACACCTTCTCCGCATACCTGAAACCCATCACCGACCTGCCCGCCGGCGCTTATATCAGGGTCACGGACTCTGACGGTACGGCAATCGACGAAAGCGAAAAGCTTCATTTTATTGACGGAGAATATATCCGACTCAGTGTTCCCTTTGAGATCACGGAAGCAAAAGCCCTTGCGGTACATATTCTCCTTGACGGCGCTGGCGTTATTTACGCTGATGCGGCTCAGCTTGAAAAGAGCCCCTGCGCAAACTCCTACAGCCTTATCAGCAACGGCGACTTTGAGCTCGGCGAAAAATGCTGGGAAAACTTCAGCGGCAGTGAATGCCGCAAGGTCACCGATGAGGATAAATTCTCCATGAGTCACTCCGCAATGCTCCGAAGCTCCGATGAAGGCAGCTCTATTTCACAGTCAGTCAACATCAAAAGCTACGTCAATGTCAGGGAGCATTTCACCCTCAGCGGTTGGGCAAAATCCTATACCCTGGACAACGGGTTGAGCCACTTCTGTCTCAAGGCGGTACTTGTATACACCGACGGCACCTCCGAAAAATACTATGCGAACTTTACTCCCTGCACCCCGGAATGGCAGTTTGCCTCCGTAAGCTTTGCCAAAAAGAAATTCAAGGCGGCAAGCCATATTGACGTATTCTGCGAATACGCAAAGAATTCCGGAAGCGCATACTTCGATGCGGTATCTCTTGTCCGCACCCGGATGGAAAAAGATCTTACCGAAGAAGATTTTATAACAAAGACGGAGCGCGAAGAGACCGACGAATTCCTTTCCTCAGACGAAAACAAGGATACCTTCGAAGAGGCTAAGGATAAGTACGGCAACATTATCACCTCCACCGTCTATGCCGACGGTGAATTCGGCACGATCTATTCCTCCCGTGAATTCAATCCCGACAACCCGGCGACAGAAGCGGACGACGGCGGCAATGACATTGTTTCCGTTACCGACAGCCGCGGTAAAACAACTTCCTATACCGTTGATCCCGTAACCTCAAGAACCACGGCGATCACCGACCGCTGCGGCGTTAAAGTCGGCTATGAATATGATAATGCCGGACGCCCGGTCAAGGTCACAGTCCATAAGCCCGACGGCTCCGAGATCTCCCATGTAGGCTACGATTACGATCAGCTCAACGGCCTTAAGTGCATCACCCGTGGCGACGGAATGAAATATGCAATGAGTTACAATCCCTTCCACAGGATCGGACAGATCGGCGTTGAGAACTCCGCCGGAGAGATTGCACCCCTTGCAAGTTACAGTTACATCGGAGGCAACGGAAGAATAAAAACCGTAACCTATGCCAACGGAGACAGTATGACCCTCACCTATAACAGTTTCGGTCAAATAGTCGCCGAAACCTGGCGAGACCCGTCGAACGATGTCGAAAAAAGGTATATTTTCGTATACGATAATGAAAATAATATCGTAAGAAGTCTTGACATTACGGAAAAAATCGAGTATAATTACAACTACGAAGAAGGAAATCTTGCCAGAGCCACAGAATGCACTGTTACCCTCAACAATTCAGAAGTTGTTACATCCAGGATCATTCGGCGCACGGCTTACTACTTATACAATCTCAATGGATATCTTTCTTCTGTTCGCATTCAGGACGCTGAAGGCAATGATACAGTATATTCTTACGAGTATCTTGAGAATTCCAACGTTAAGGTTACTCTTCCTAACGGAGTTGTATCTGTAAGCAAGAACGACTCTTTCGGAAGACGTGCTTTTGACGAACTTCATCTAGATTCAGGCTTCTTAAGCAGGCAGTTTATCTACTCTGCCGGAGATGCCTCAGATGAGCATTACGCGAACAATAAACTGAAGTCCACTCCTACAACAAAACTTGTTCAGTCCGTGATCTTTGCGGATGGACGGACTATCGGTTACGAATACGACGAAGAAGAGCGACTGATAAAGGTATGCGATAATATCGATGGTCTCTCGGTCTATGAGTACGATGAACGCGGACAGCTCGTCAAGGAAACCAAAGACGGAGTTTCAACCGAATTCTCTTACGACGTTTTCGGAAATATCCTCTCCAAAGGTGAAACCGTATTCACTTATGATTCGGTAAATAAGGACAGAATTACGGCTATTGACGGAGTTCCCGTTACATACGATGCTCTGGGCAATCCCCTTTCTTACAGAGGTTTCACCTTCGAGTGGGAAAAGGGCAGACAACTTAAAAATGCTGTTGTGAGTGGAAAGACAATTCTCTATTCCTATTCAGGAAGCGGTAAGAGGATTTCCAAAACAGTAGATGGAGTAAAACATGAATACTCACTCTTCCGAGGAAAACCCGTAAAGGAAACTTTCGGAGAGACGGTGCTTGATTACCTCTACGACAACGCCTACTCCATTTGCGGCGTTATCCTCAACGGCACAGCGTATTATTTCAACAGAAGTCTTCAGGGCGATATAGTCTCCATAGCCGATTCTACCGGAACAGTAAAAGCGACCTACTCCTACGATGCCTGGGGTAAATGCACTATAACTTCGGACAATTCCGGCTGTAGTATAGCAACTCTTAACCCCTTCCGTTACAGAGGTTACTACTTCGATTCCGACACTGGCCTCTATTACCTACAGACCCGCTACTACGACCCCGAAACCGGAAGATTTATCAATCCCGATGACCTATTATACATTGCCGAAGACGGACTCAATCTCTATAAATACTGCTCCAACGATCCTATAAATTTCAAAGACCCCTCCGGTCTTTGCGGCGGCAGCGGAACATCAACAATCGATATAGACGATTGGTATAATGATATTCTGGACACTCTTCCGGAAGCCATATCTTCTGCCATAAAAGAAGCGGGACTCACCACAGCATCTTCAATGTTCCTTTTCCTCGTTAAGCTGACAAAAGCAATACTCGGCGGACCGGAAAACTCATTTGAATATGATCGCGAAGCGGCTGTGGAGTATGCGACAAAATGGTATGACGATTACAACCCTGTATATCGTAAAAATACTTTCGATTGCGCAAATTATGTATCTCAGTGTCTGTTTGCTGGAGGGATAGACATGACCGATGAATGGCATTCTTACAAATCCGAACATTTGTTTACAGAACTACTTAAGTTTGTCGGTTTTAAAGAAGAAAAACTGGTATACCTATTAGATATAACGAAGTCTTGGTCTGTGGTTACTCCGCAATACAACTATTTAACGGACGTAAACAACAATCTGATAAATGGGGAAGTGATTGAGATTAACAGCAATGACGAAATTTCAAAATATGCCCAAGGGTATGGAATTCGCCCCGGGGATGTTATGTTCTTTGTAAATGAAGCCGGATCAACGTGCCACTCCACCATTATTGTAGATGTTACCGACAGTGATATTTTTTATTCAGGACACTCGATAAATCGCAATCACGAAAATCTCTATGGACATATAAATAAAACATCATACTATTCGGTAAAAATCGTGCGTATTCGAGGATGAGAATTCAATGAGGAGTATTATTTATGAAAAAATTTCTATCTGTTATGAAAAAAATCCTGGCTGTAATAATCGTGGCAATTACAACACTTGTACTTTTGATTTTGATCTGCTGGGGTTTGTACGCCATAAACGAAGCTCCTCCTGAAATCGGATTTCAAAATGACGGGACACGCCTTAACCTCACCTTAGAGGAACTAATGTCTATCAAGGGATCCCAACCGATAAGAACCTCAACTGTAAACTTTTACAGTTACACCTACACTGAAAACGTTGATGATTTCACAGGTGAGGCAGAGTTCCTTTTTGATGATTGCAACAAATTGATTGGCTGCTGCATTCAAATCAAGATCGAAGATCCCTCTGTCGCATACTCGGAGTTTAAACGTTTGTATAAAAGGATAAAAAAAGACTTTTCATTTTTCCGTACAGGCTTCTTCTGTACAGATATTGAGCAAAACACAGACGGATACGACTTGAAAGCAGTTATCGGAATCAGCACGGACGGAGACAAAGATTATTCCGGTTTTACCATAGGATACAATGCATACATGACTTACTTGAACGGTAAAATAACAATTTTTTACAGGTCAAATTAACAGCAACATTTTGCCGATTTTTCAAAATGTAGACCTTGGTGCAGATTCAAAAGGTTTTTTCTGTACATAGTGAGCACTAGTAAATTCTGATACTGCTTATCCCTATCCTTTCTTTTCTGCCCCGTGCGGAACGATTGGCTTCTTTCGTGCGGGGCGCTTAAAAAACTTCAGGCGAACCACAAAATTGTAATTCACAATGAGCTTTCGGTCAGTTTACACCGCCGATTGCCCGTTGTTAATTAATCCCTTCTCCTTATATGTGCTCGTATCCCCAGCCCCTTTGCTACCCCGCTCAGACTCAATAAACTCTCTTCTGTGCGGGGTAGCCCCAAAAGGGCAAGGCACAAGCATACATCAACTAAGCTATTTCCACGGTATTATTCATCAGGCAAAACCTGTGAACAACAAGCCGTTTTTATAAATTTGAGGTTCATTATACCAATCCTCTTTTCTACCCCGCACAAACTCCAAACTCTCCGCCGTGCGGGGTAGCCCCAAAAGGGCAAAGCATAAAGTCACATTAACCAGACTATTTCCACGGTATTATCCATCAGACACGAAACCACGAATAATTACCTGTTTTTTGCTTTTCCCTATTTTAAATTGTGTATCCAAATCCTTTTCTTTTTTATTTGCCCCGCCCGGAGACTTCTGTTTCCCTGCGGGGCACTTTTTTTGCATACGTTTTCCCGATTTCCCTTGACAAACTCTATTTTGTATGATATAATTCAAATAAAACAAAAGCCCTCAAATATTCCAAGATTCCACAACTTATAAAGACGGACATTTCTCTGACGGAATATTGCTAAACTACGCCTAAGATAACGGATTGAAATGAGGTTAAAGCCGCCCATCACGACTACGACGCCCGGGGTAAATGCACCGTAACCTATGATTCCACCGCTTCCGAAGATTTCGTTGGTATTACCACGGTTAACCCCATCCGCTACAGAAGCTACTACTTCGATAGGGAACAGGGTTGTATTATCTGAACAAACGTTATTACGACCCCGAAATCGGACGATGGATTAACGCAGATGATACAGAGTACCTCGGCGCAGATGGCGGCGTGTTGAGCTACAATCTGTTTGTGTATTGCACAAACAACCCCGTCAATATGGACGATCCAACAGGAAAGTGGCCGAAGTGGTTGACTGGTGCATTAAATGTTGTTAGTGGTGCTTTACAAATGGCGGCTGGTGCTGCTTTGGGAGCCACTGTTGGCTGGACAGGAATAGGCGCAGTAGCTGCGGGGTTTTTAGTTGCTAACGGTGCCGCAACCGCAGCACAGGGTGTGGGACAGATTGTAAACGATGTCACAAAGTCTAATGTTATGCGAGAAGATAACATTGTACGCACGGGAGTAAAATCCATAGGAAAAACAATTGGGGGAAAAACTGGTGAAAAGGTTGCAGCTGTCGTTTACGATACTGCCGCAGTTGCTGCGAATCTTTATGCTGGTAAAGTAGGATTACAGCAAGCAGGTATTGCACCAATAAAGGTTAATACAAGTAAGGTACTAAATAATCCCCTTGATGAATTTGTAACCGTGGGTCCTGCACAGGGAGTAGTAAGCAATTATTGTAGGACAATTCCTACGAATGGATATGGTCGAATTTCTACAACTGCACTTCCAAACGGATATTATCAATTAGCAGATGGACATCATCGTGTAGCAGCATTGCGTTCTCTCGGCTACGACACAATTGAAATTTTTCTTACTAAATAGTAAGAGGTAATATAATGGGAATGGAAAGCTATTACATAACGCTCGACGTTGAAAATTTGAAATCTAGTAATTCTATTAGAGAATGTTTCAAACAACGGTATAGCGTTAGCGAATATAAAATGCCATCTAGAAAGCTGTTTAAGAAACCCACAGTTGATGATAGTCGATTTGTAATAGATGACAAAGCTGTAGTAACTATTATAAAAATGCATAATAAAGCAGAAATTACCTTTGAACTGTGTTTTTCTAATTACGAAGATAATCTGTCATATATTTACAATGTAGCGCAATGGATTTCATCGTTTGGCACAGAAACGAAGCTTATAGTTTTAAATTCTGAATTCAATTTTAGCGGCTTAGACTGTGAGAAATTTAAAAGAATAGTTTCTGAATCATTTAGTGTGAAAATCCAGCAATTCAGTGCACGTTACGGTAAAATTAACGCAGATATTCTTCCCAATGATTTTTATAGCAGCTGGATTCGACGAACGGGTATTAACCGAAAAAAGTGATTTACATTACTCCCGCAGACCTCTAAACATTGGGGAATTCCTGTCATTTATCATTGTTGCAGCTATTCAGTGACACCCAAAATGACTGCAAATATGTTCTATTTAGGTTGAGCCGACAGTAAAAAGAGGTTTCAGGATTTTCCTGACAATCGCCGTTGTGATACCTCTACACTTGTCGTCTAGACATACAAAGACTTTAAATCTATCTATTTTGTGCGTAATCGACACAAATATATTTTAACATTACTATCCCTATCCTTTCTTTTCTGCCCCGCACAGACTCACTAAACTCTCTTCTGTGCGGGGCAACCCCCAAAGAGAGGTAAAGCACACGCACCCATCAGCAACGCTGTTTCCACTGTGTTATTTGTCCCCCTTAAATAATTGCATTTTATTTTGTTTTTCTTGGTTTTGAATTTGTGTACCCTAATCCTTTTCTTTATTTATTTGCCCCGCCCGGAGACTTCTATCTCCCTGCGGGGCACTTTTTTCATATATTTTCCAAATTTCCCTTGACAAGCTGTATATTGTATGATATAATTCAAATAAGACAAAAACCCTCAGATATTCCAAGATTCTCCAACTTATAAAGACGGACGTTTCTCTGACGGAATATCGCTAAACTACGCCCAAGATAACGGATTGAAATGAGGTTAAAGCCGCCCGTCACGACTACGACGCCCGGGGTAAATGCACCGCAACCTCTGATTCCACCTCTTCCGAAGATTTCGTTGGTATTGCCACGGTTAACCCCATCCGCTACAGAAGCTACTACTTCGATAGGGATACAGGGTTATATTATCTGAACAAGCGTTAGCATGGTGTCTACCGGCAGTTGGAGCGGAGCAGGCACGGCCGCACTTAACGGAATGGGCGACGGGGCATTGTCAGGTGCCGTCACAGGCGCAATAACAGGTGCGGCTGGTAGCGCACTAAAAGTTGAAAAAGCAGCACAAGCATGGGATTCATCCTCTAAGGGCGGTCCGTGGACAAATATGTCAGATCATTACGAAAGACATGTCTTAAAAGAAGGAAAAAAGGCGATGACAAAGAACGTTATTACCTATACAGATGATGCGCTTGAGTTGTGGAACAATAGTAACGGAATGGGCAAACCAATGAGTTCAGGTAGTTTGAGATTGAAAGACGTGGGTGTAGGAGGATTCTATTCGCCGTCCGGTATGATTCGCTCATTCTTTTATCAGTGAGGGCTGAAAATGGAGAGACTAAGTAACGAAGAGACCAAGATACTTCGTGAGTTTTTGAGAATTCCGATCCCGGCGTACATTCGCACACATGAGAGGGGAGAATTCGATCTTCTGGATTGCTACGAGATAGGTTTTACTTTTGCAAATGACTTACTGAGGGGGAAAAAGATTAATCCAAATGCATCACCATGGGGAGACGGTAAAAGTGTTATATTCAGCCGCGATTATGAGAAGGTTCTATTGGACATTCAGAATACCGATTTAGACAGGAGCGTTAGGGATTATTGCACTTGCTTTTTAAAAGCGCTGAGTGTGCTTAAGTCCCATTTTGAGTAAGTTGAAATTGGACACATAATTTTGGTTTGTTTGCCCTGCAGGAGCAATCTAACGTTTTGGTATAGGTGAATCTAATGAAAAGCAAACAGCACGAGTACATTTTGAAAGCATTTTTGAACTCAAGTATTCCTATGGTAATTCGTAGAAATTCTCCAGAACTTATGGTTATTGATTCTGTTGTAGGGGGATATTGCTCTCAATTGATAAATCGAGCAAAATTCATCGAACTCCCATCGAGTGAGATTATTTCTAAAACCGAAAAAGCTGCTTTTTCAGAATTGATAAATCAATCAACAGGAATGGAAAAGGATGAATTAGTAGTGTACTATCGACTTGCAATACTTGTGGAATCTATATTGATTCAGTATCGCAAATAACATATACCAGCAAGCAACGCCTTTTGGGGACAAAAGGTAAACTGATGGGATAAAATCCCCTGCCTTTAAGGGTTTCATCAGGAGTACTCCTGACAAGAGCTGTGGTATCACAACGGTGATGCTTGCTGGCGCATAGCGGATAACCTGTGATATGTAAACATTCAAAATTGAGACTTGCATTTAAATGAGGAAACAGCTGGAGTGGCTTCTCTAACTGGAGCATACGCAAAGGAAGTAGCTCTCACAATGGGATATGAATTTTTATATTATGTTTGGTTAATGTGACGACGGGGAATAAGATTATGGGGAGATATGCGACTTTAAAAAAGGAATTTTGGTTTTTAGCAGAGACATACGGATTTAAAATAACATTGAAACAGAAGCATGGGGCATATTACTACATTCTCTGGACAAATCCAAATAAAAACATTATGGTCATCTATGATGAGCAAGTTAAAGACCACATTACTATACTGGTAGACGATCACGATTCGTTGGGATTCGATGCCATAGAATACAAGGATGAATTTGAACAAAGACTAAGAAAGCCCCGAGACAATATCCGTAGTGCGGCGGAATGGCTTAGAAATGCAATTGAGAACAATATTATTACAGTGTAACGGTTTCACCCGGCTATTGCGCTGTGCCGGCGAGAGTTGCCTCATAATACAACGATACCTCCCAAAACTATTACCGAAATCTTTAAAATGGCTTGAGCTTTGTCCCATTCCTGTGAGTGGTGACAACCACAAGTAAATTCTGATACTGCTTATCCCTATCCTTTCTTTTCTGCCCCGGAGGTATCTGATTCTCCCGGGGCACTTTTTTTGCATACGTTTTCCCGATTTCACTTGATAAACCGCGTTTTGTATGATATAGTTTAAATAGAATTAAAAGAAATTATCTTGATAATTTCACTTTCCGCTCAATAAACGTATACTTATTTTGTCGATGTCATTGATACCTTTGCACTGTTCCCGGAGACATCCTTATGGATATAACAGCCTGCGATCAAAGGACTCCGACCGGAAAGAAATGTTTTCCGGTCGGAGTCCTTTCAATATTTATAAAGTCAATATTAGGCAAATTCACTCACCGATGAAGGTCAATTAAAATATTGCCCCGTCTGCCGATACGGCAGACGGGGATTTTTTTCGTTTTCAGGACCAAACCGGTCAGAGACTGTCCTCCTTACGTTATATAATCATAACAGCGGAGAGAAAAAAACAAATTCAAAAGAAAGGAACACCGTATGACGTGAAAAAAAAGACAGAGAAAAAGGAGCAGCGTATATTCATAGCTGCGGTCGGACAGCACAGGGACCTCTCAGGCATTATAAAGTTTTGCAAAAAAGAAAAAACCGTGCGCGATGACATTATGATAATCCTTGGCGACGCAGGCATCAACTACTATGGCGATCGCAGAGACGAGCGATTGAAAAAAAAGCTTTCCGGAGTTAAAGTCACCTTCCTTCTGCTACAGGGAGACAAGGACAATCCACCGGAAAACATAAAATCCTATGAACCCGTCATTTTCAACAAAGGTCTCGCACTTTTTCAGCCTGAATACCCAAACATTCTGTGCAGTTTTATGGGGGAAATATACATTCTACACAAAATGAACACCCTGGTTATCGGAGAAAGCATGAACTGCGACACCTTCGAAAATACCCCGGAAACCGAATTCTGGGGCTATGACGGAGAAATAGGCGCGGCGGCAAAAAAAAGAGTGGAAGACAAGATCAGCCGGCTGGGAGGAAAGGTCGATGTAATACTGAGTCATACCCTGCCCTACAGCGTCATACCGCATCAAATGAAGGAAGACATCCCGCCGGTTAAAAACTTTTCTACCGAAAGATGGCTTGACCGTATACGGAGCAAGTCAGACTTCCGGCATTGGTTTTCAGGGCACTGGCCCGTAAACAAAAAAATCGGAAAAACAGAAATGCTTTACGACCGGATCGTGGAATTTCCGAGGAAATGAAAAAATGCAGACAATCAACTATATCACCGCAATATTCGGGATTCTGGGAACGGCGGCGGCTATAATTTTCGGATATATAGCCTTTGAACGGAACAGGTCCCGGGATGAAAGAAAAGAAGCGAAGCAGGACGGTGCGGTCCTGACAGAACTCGGATACATCAAATCCGGAGTCGACGACATCAAACGCAAGCAGGACAAGCAGGAAGAGAAAAACATTGAGATCATGACAAGACTGACAACCGTCGAGGAGTCAAACAAACAGGCCCATCATCTGATAAACCAGATCATGACAAAAAGCCGGACAGGAGAATGAAAAATGATTATCCGCAAATGTATTTTACCGAAAACGACAGCTTCAAGGCAGCAAAAAAGATATACCCCAAACCTTCCGGAATAGTTGTCCACAGTACAGGAGCAAATAATCCATACCTTAAACGCTATGTACAGCCGGTCAAAGGTCAATGCGGCTACAACGAGATCATCGGACACCTTGGGAAAAACAGATATTCCAATCATTGGAATCAGCCCAGGATGTATGTTTATCCGGATGGGACAAAAACGGTGGGAGTACGGGATAAAAGCAAGAAGCCGGTAAGGACGAATTACGAGGTTTCAATGCACGCATTTATCGGTAAAGCCGCAGACGGATCCGTTGCCGTATACCAGACTCTCCCCTTTGACATCTGCTGTTGGGGTTGTGGCGGCGGAAAAAACGGATCCTACAACTACAATCCCACAGCTCACATACAGTTCGAAATATGCGAAGACGGGCTCAATGATGAACATTATTTCCGTCAGGCTTTCGGTGTCGCAGAGGAATTCTGCGCGTATCTGTGCCTAAAACTCGGTCTTTCCCCGGACGACATATGTTCGCATAAAGAGGCGCATCGGCAGGGCTTTGCAAGTGATCACGGCGACCCTGAAAACTGGTTGAAGAAATTCGGGAAAACAATGGACGATTTCAGGCAAAATGTCAGAAAAATACTTGAGTATAAGGAGGTTTAGATCTATGAGAGAAGCAATTATCAGAGCCGCAAGAACTTTCATTCAGGCGGCGGCAGGTTACATCGCCACGAATCTTGTGTACATAGTATCCTCAAACAGTGAGGATATTGACTATCTGAAAACCGCGCTCGCCGGACTTTGTATTTCGGCAATTGCGGCAGGACTTGCGGCCATAATGAATCTGCCGAAGAAAAACAAAGGAGAATGCGATAATGAAAACTCCGGCATTTAATCCCCGGTTTACACGAAAATCCCGCTATGGGATATGTACGGTAACCGATACGGAAAAGAACATAACTTACCACCTTAACCGTAGGGAAAGTTTTGCCCTGCAGCTGGCTGAATCCTGCACCGGATACGAAGCTGAAAGAAAGTTTTCCGAGAAATACATAAAAGATTCAGACACAGCAGACGAAAGCAGAAAGCGTGCGCTGTATGATGAATACAGAGAGTACGAAAGCAATTTTATCCGCAGCGGGATACTTGTCAGACCATGACTGCGGAATATCAAAAATTTTAATTTATAAACAAAGGACAATTGAAATGAACAAAAACTTTGAAAACGGCTTTGAAGCCAAAAACACAAATATTTTTGAAGCAGATACCGAGGCACCCGGTCAGGAAGAAATTCTTACCGTCCCCGACGTAGGACATCACAATGCCGAAGCTTCGGAAAATCTTCGAGAGATACCGGAAATGCGTCAGTCAGACAAAAAGTTTTTTGAAATGGCCGACGGTTCTAAAAAGATGGTTTTCTACGGAAAAAACATTCATGATCTTGATCCCGTGACCGGATCCTTTTCCGACCATGACAGTTCCCTGTCAGAAGACGAGTCCGGAAAATTTTACACGGCAAAAGGCGAAAAATTTTCCGCAAAATTCAGCAAAACGGCCGAAAACGATGAACTTTTCAGCATTGAAAAGGACGGTTACAGAATAGACTTTTTCGCAAACCGCAATGCTGCGGAAAAGAACTCCGTAAGCAGACTTGAACCCGAACTGTCCGAAAAATCCGACAAACTCACCTTTACCCATGCGATCAGGAATGCGGATCTTGACTATTCCGTAGAAAGTGACAGGGTAAAAGAAAACATTGTCATACAGAGCAGACAACCCTCCTACAGATACCGTTTCAAGCTCAGATGCGACAATCTTACCCCGGTATTCAAGGCGGAACAGCGCCAGATAAAATTCTACAGCGAAAATCTCACGGAAGTATTCTGCATACCTTCCCCCTTCATGACCGACGCATCAGGTGCCGCAAGTGACGGTGTTTTCTACGAATTTACCGAAGGATCCGGCGGAATTTACGATATTTCCGTTATTGCCGACAGCGAATGGATAAATTCCGAGGACAGAGCCTTCCCCGTAACGATAGACCCGCAGGTCGTTATATCCTCAAACGATGGAATACGGCACTACAGGATTTCCGGGCATCTTCTCCAGTCCGGAGGCACGGGGACCATGGGCGGAAGCTACGACACTACCGTCTATTTTTCAGTTCCGATCCCCGAAATGCCAAACAACGCTCTGGTAACCGGAGGAAAATTCTGCATACACGTTGAGAAAATGAGCGCCGGAGGCTATTACGGCGCAAAGCTCAAACTTGTTTCGCTGTCATCCGAACCCCGTGAGGGAATGGCGGCTCCGGGAGCATCTTTCACCCTGGACACCGTCGACCTTACCGACGAGACAGACTACACCCTGAATTGTTATTCTACCGTTAAAAATGCGGTAGATGAAGGAGAAACGAAGGTGTCCCTCGGGCTTGTCCTGGTTGCGGGCTCATCTTATTTGACTACCCCTACAGTTCTTCTGACCACCTCGGGGACAAACAGCCCCAAGCTGGAAATTTCCTTCACAGAAAACAAGCTTCCCGACACCTCCGCCTCCGAGACGCTGCAGGATATTGCGAACTTCGGTAAAGTCTCCCTGGACATGCACAACGGAAATATGTTCATAGACTCCCCTGTCTTTTCCTGGGGCGGCACAAGAATGCCTGTAAGTATATCCGCACAATACAATTCGGTCCTTTCTGACGCAGAGTATAACAACAATACCGACAGAGGTGTTGTTACGGCAGACTACTCCGCGATGCACCTCGGAAAAGGCTGGAGATACGATTTCCTGCAGTCTCTTGTCCCCGGAAGATTCGTCCATGACGAAAAAATATGCACCGGTTACATTTTCACCGACGGAAACGGAAAAGAACTCAAACTTAAGGAAAGTACGTCGAAACAGACCTACATAATGCGCTCCTATGATGAGACGGTCACCGCCCCCTCAACATTTGTCACCGTCCCCTGCGATTATGAGGGGGAAAGTGTCGGAAAATGCGAAGACGGCAGCAAAATAATCGAGATCCCCGGAGAAGAGACCGTAATTACGCATTATTACAATTACTGTTACAATCTCTACGAGGATATAGACAAAACCGGATACACTTATGATCCGGAACGCCGTGAACTGACCATGGACAAGGAGGTTCTGACCTTCGACGACGCAGGCAGACTTATCAGGCACTGCGACGGGCACGGAAATGCCCGGATATATAACTATACCTCGGACAGGCTTACCTCTGTCACCGACGGTGCGGGCCGTGTGTTTGACCTTGACTGGTCGGAACAGGGAAATCTAACCTCCATCACCTCCCCCGACGGCGCGAGCGTAAGTTATACCTATACTGACGGCTGTCTGACGGGCATAACTTACCCCAACGGGCAGAAGATATGCATTTCCTACTCCGGTACCCGTTCTCTCCCGAGCTGTATTCTTGTTAAGGATGCGGCGGACAACAGTCTCTCCCGGACGGATTTCACCTTCTCCGGATCCGCTCTTCGCCAGGTTGAAGAATACGGATTCCTGAACGGAGAACCGGTGCCCGGTCACAATGCGGCGTACAAGTACGACACATACGCAAACCGGACCATCGTCACCAACACCTTCCCCGCAGATGACGGAACGGATATCTCCGTTAAAACGGTATATTGCTATGACGACAAGGGAGCGATCTCCCGTCAGTACTCATTCTTCCCCGACGGAATTGTTCCCACCTCCGGTGTCGGCGGCATAAATCCCATTCTCGGCAACGGAATCAGTGTTTCCAAACCCATTGTAAACATGCTGACCAACCACAATTTTGAGACCCTTGACGGTTGGAGTGCCTTCGGTTCCGGTTCCGCCTCCGCACAGTCCTTTGAAGACAGAGAAAAAGCCCTGTACGGTTCAAAAGTTCTCAGACTTTCCGCAGACTCTCCGGACGCTCTCGGCGGTGTACATTCCGAAGGAATCCTCCTTCCTGCCGGAGAATACACCTTCTCCGCTTACATCCGGGTCATTTCGGGTTTTGCAGAGGAAAATAACGGTGTATTCCTGAGAATCATCAACTCCGACGGAGAAGTGTTAGCCGAAAGCGAGAGGATCGCTACAGGGGAAAAATTCTACACCCGACTGGCCGCCTCTGTCACTCTTGACTCAACCCAGTCAATCGCCGCCGCCGTGGGTATCTGCGGTGAAGGTGTGGCTTATGCGGATGCGGCACAACTTGAAGTGGGTACAAATCCGAGCCGTTACAATCTCATCTCCAACAGCAGCTTTGAATCCGAATTCGCCGGTTGGGACAAGTCAAACTGCGATGAATGCCTGTCCATAAGCAACGAAGCCTTCATTCAGGGCGGCAGCAGCCTTAAAATGTACGACAAGGACTCCCGGCCCATTGAAATCGTTCAGCAGATCAGGCCCAACTCCTTCGCCAACGTGGTAGAGACCTTCACCCTCAGCACCTGGTTCAAAGGCTTCATAGGCTCATCGCATGTCCCCGCGGAAATCAGCGCAAAGATCCACTACAAGCCGGGAAGCTCCTACTCCCACTCCCCCGAGGTTCATTCTCAGGCCGTGGATATCAGAACCGAAGACTGGCAGCATGTCTCTATGACCTTCCACAAGAAGCGTTACAAGGCCATCGCCTATATCGAAATATGTCTTTCCGAGTACAGTTGCGATAATCCCCTGCTATTCGATAATATAATCCTCACCCGTGACAGCATCAAAACCGTGCAGAACGAGCCGGAATTCAAGGAGCTTTATCAGACTTCCGCAACCGAAGAAGAGGAAACAAAGGTTGATGACTCCGACGTAGTGTCCAAGGAAGACGAAACCTCCGAAAACTTCACCGAAGTCCTTGACGAATACGGTAATCCCCTCACCAGTACACAGTTTACAGGAGGACTTTTCGGAACTTACTACCGCAGCTATACCTACGACGAAAACGGGAACAACGTGGTCTCGAAAACCGATGAACGAGGCTATACCATGACTTATACGGTGGATGAAGAGACCTCCCGCATCACTCAGGCAACAGAAGCCAGCGGCACAAAGACCCTGTACGAATACGACAACGCCGGACGGCAGACCAAGGTAACCTCAAAAGCCCCCGACGGTACGGAGCTGTCCCACGTGGACTACGCCTACAGCTGCCTGAACAAACTTACGCGTATAACCCGTGGCGACGGTGAAACGTACGGAATGACTTATAACGAGTTCCATAAACTCGCCGGTGTGGGTCTGCTGGACGGTGAAGGAAACCTCACCCCCCTCACAAGCTATACCTACGCCAACGGCAACGGAAAACTAAAGACCGCAACCTATGCCAACGGATACACCGTAACCTACAACTACAACAATTACGGCCAGCTTATCACCGAAACCTGGCGGAATTCGTCGGACATTGTCGAAAAAAGGTATAAATTTTCCTACGAAGATCAGAATAATCTTGCGAAAGTACTTGACATTACCGAAAAAAGGTTGTATAATTATGTGTATGAGGACGGTATTCTAATTAAAGCCACCGAATCCGATGTTACGGTGGACGAAAATGAATACGTAACCTCCAAGGTTATCGCCCGTACCGTACGGTATACTTATGACAATGACGGTAATATCCTGAAGAAGCACATTCTCTTCCCTGACGGAACCGAGCTTGTCTACAAAAACGAGTACCACAAGGACGAACGGGCAAACACCTCCGTAACCCTCCCCACCGGAGCGATCTCCAACAGCGGCAAGGACCATTTCGGACGCAAGGACTTCGATGAACTTGTTCTCGGCAAAGGCTTCTGCTACCGTAAGTTTGACTATGTTGACGGCGTGATTCCCGACGCAAGCGTGGACGGCGGTACTCTCCGCTCCGCCCCCACCACAAATCTGATCAGTCGCCTCACCTTCTCCGACGGACGCACCATAGATTACACCTATGACGCAATGTCCAGAATCACAAAGATTGAGGACAGCGTGGACGGCGTTTCGGAATACACCTACGATGCGCAGGGACAGCTTCTGACGGAAACCAAAAACGGTGTAACGGTCAACACCATGACCTACGACGGCTACGGAAACATCCTTACCAAGAACGGAAAAGTCTACACCTACGGAGACCCGGTCTGGAAGGATAAGCTTACCTCCTACGACGGAAATGCCATAACCTATGATGCAAGGGGCAATGCACTTTCTCTGAGCGGTTTCACGTTGTCTTGGAGTAAAGGCTATCGGTTGAAATCGGCGATAGGTAACGGAAAGAATATATCTTATGATTACGATGTCGATGGTTTGCGTATAAGCAAAACTGTTGATGGGATTAAACACCGTTATTTCCTCTATGGTTCTAAAATTCTCCGTGAGATTTATGAAAGCACAATTATTGACTATCTTTACAATAACGAAGACGCCGTCTGTGGACTGATATACAACAGCACTCCGTACTACTTCAAAAAGAATCTTCAGGGTGACGTAATCCAGATTATTGACTCTGCTGGAAACCCCGTAGCAAATTACTCTTACGACGCCTGGGGTGCTTGCACTATTGAGTCCGACACCTCAGATTGCGAAATAGCAACTATCAACCCATTCAGATACAGAAGTTATTATCAGGATAACGAAACCGGATTTTTCTACCTTGAACACAGATACTATTGTCCTGAAATTTCAAGGTTTCTTTCAATTGACTCCAAATTTGACGGCTCACGACCGGGCTCCTTTCCAAGCATATTTTCTTATTGCAGAAATGCTCCGACCGTATATGTTGACGCCAACGGAACTTCAAGCATGCCCTTCAGTGAGCTAAGCTACCCCGGAGAGATTCATTATTATGTCGTTTTAAAAGTTTGTAAAGATGGAAACGAAATGGGTGATGGCTTCTTTTTCCCCGAAGTACCCATTTACTCAAAAAGAGCGGATATCATAAGAATAAGGAAGACGCTCCCGTCGGAGATATATGAGGTCAAACCGATTTCCTACCGAAAAGGATACCTTACACGGAGAGCTTTGAATCAATTGGGGATGTACATTAATTTGGCAATCAGGGGAAAAGTTGATAATAAGACCGAGTTCGTACCCGGAACTTATGACTTTACAGGAGCTTTCGTTGTTTCGAGGTATTTTATCACCTATTATACCGAGAATGGAATCATATACTATAGATTCCAGATGTCCGACCCGGACCCCAGTGCAGTACCTGTGTATGATCCGGCAGACCTGAAGGAAAAGTCTTACGACAGGAGCAAGCCTAAACCCAAAGTAACCGGCGATGCCCCCGGACTTATAACGGAGGAGTTCGTAACTATAGTTGCGGCATGCGCCGGAACCTTGACAATGGTGTTCGCGTTGAACTTACAGTCAGAAACAAAAACAAGAACAGAGTATTCCTGCCATGTATGGTAAAAAGGAGTAATAAATGATTGAACCTGAGTTGAACTTAAACGAAGTTTATGAATGGATGATTTCTTCATTAATTAAGCGAGGATACTCGGAAGTAGAACCGGGAAGATATTTAAGAAGATACGGCGAAACCATATTGCAGGGAATAGCATTAGACGGTCTTAACGGAAGTCCGCAGGATATAATAAAGTATTCTTACGGTCCAATGGAAAAAAAATTCCCGAAAATTAGGTATTCTTTCTATGCAGCTCCATATTGGCTTTATGAAGAGACGGATGAGAAAGGATTCAGAGAATCACTGCAAATCCATTGTGATTATAGGGACCCTTTAATGATTCGTTCGGCGGAATTTTCGCAGGCAAACTCAGATACTGTATTTACAAGAAACCCCATCATGTTTCGCCCGGATGAAATCAGCGATACTCCATATGAGTACCTGACCATGGTATTCAAAGAGACTCTCCGGATGCTGGATCTCATTTACGATTTTAATTCATATTTCACACGGCGAAGAGCACGGACTTTCCACCTGAGCGGGGAAATGGATCCTGCAATAATTGATTACTTATTGTTGAAAGACAGAGACACTCTGGACTACTATATCAAAAAAAATAAAGCACTTATAGAGACTCGAATCGAGTCAAAACTGGATTTTTTCTCAGAAATAGCTGAATACTACAGAAAGCGTATTGACAGCGGTAAAAAGCTGGATGATTTTGAGTATGATGACTATTTGAAAGTTTCAGACAGAGACACTATCAGACAGAATGCATATAATTTACAGAATTGGTACAAAATGCGTCATGACATCGAACTTCCTGATGAGGAGTTGGGACATGTAAGAAAAAGATTGAGAGAACGAGCCGAAAAGAACAGAGAGTTTTACGCAAAGGTCCTGAACTTCGATTTTGGAGAAATTGATGTTTAAGAAATAACTTGGTTTTTAATGCTTACAGCCCGCACGTTTTGTGCGGGCTGTCCTTTAAAAGCTCACGCAAAATTGTAATTACATCACAATACATATTGACACAATACGAATTATGTGATATAATGAATACAGAGTGGCACCCTCTCCTACCCGGTTTACTCTCTCCAGGGAAAAACACAGCGAAACGGGCATAGACTACCTGTACGACAACGAAGACTCTGTCTGCGGACTGATACACGACAACACTCCGTACTACTTTAAAAAGAATCTTCAAGGTGACGTAATCCAGATAATTGACTCTGTCGGAAACCCCGTAGCAAATTACTCTTACGATGCCTGGGGCGTTTGCACTATTATCTCAGACAGTACCGCAACCGATGAATTCTCCGGCATAGCGACTATTAACCCATTCAGATATAGAAGCTATTTTTACGACAAAGAGTTTTCAATATACTATTTAGTGTCTCGATATTATACTCCTATAATTGGTAGATTTTTGACAATCGATGTTAGGTTTGATTCATGTAGTCCGGAGACGCTTCCCTCTTTATACAGCTATTGCGCAAATGCACCTTCCAACTATTATGATGAAGATGGAACAGTATATCAAGATTTTAAATCCCTGCCCAGTAAAGGGTTTATACACAACAAAGTAGTTAAGTATATTTGTTTGACTAACCCAAACTGTTATCACGAAATAAATATCACCACCAAAAGAGCTGATATAATCAGAATCGTGATGGATGAGGAGGCTGAATTATACAGGGAAATATATGAAGTTAAACCTATTTCATATTTGATTCCGTATAAAATGTCGAAAGCAAAGAATCAGCTTGGCAATTATGTTGATCTCGCCCCGCAGCATAAGCAGGACCCTGCCATTATCTATAAGCAGGGGACTTGGGTTTTCGCAGGAGCGTTTCAATCTGAAGGATACAATATTGAGTACACAACAATTGATGGGATTATATTTTATAGCTTCGAAAAATTAAGCAAGCCTCAAAAAGCCCCTGATTATTATATAAATATTGGGAAAGATACAGAGTATGCAAAAAATAGGAAGGACAAGTTTAAATTTGATGCCCCACCAGTAATTGATATGACACCGTATATTAACAGAAAAAATGGTCAAGAATCAACAAAAAAAGCTGCAGATGGGTTAGCCGCAATCACAGTATTACTTGCAATTACGGTATGTGCAGGGGGATTACTCGGCACGACTATGAAATGTTTTGGATATGATCCCTTAATTTTAAATTAAGTATTGTTTTGAGGTAGTCTGTATATGGATAAAGACGTGAATAAGCAGATTTTCGCGAAACTGGAAGACATGGACTTCAGAGTTCTAAAACACAATGTTTACTACAGAAAGCATGGATCTGAGTTAGTTCAAATGATCATGTTTAATGCTGAGAAAAACTCCAAATCAATATTAAAAAGATTTCGATATGGTATTTTCCCTTATTGGAATTTGCCTGAAAATGAAGATTGTTACTCGAATGAAAAAATGATATCTAATCTTATTACTAATGACCCTGGGTACCAGATGGCCAGAAAGCAAGCCAGGTCTTTTATGAGTACAACGGGACCTGTGATGCCTCCAGATGAAAGAGTTTTTTTTCCATCGGATGAAGATTATTTAGAAATAATTCTTCCCGAAACATTAGATATCCTTGAATCAACATCAACTTATGATAATATTTGGAAAACAAGAATGTCTCTTTATCTTTGGCCAAGTGAAACTTCTTGCGAATATATGATACTTAAAAATCATAATATTTTGCAATTCTTGATTGATAGGGTAGAACAATATGCAAAAATTGAATTGGATAGAAAAATTGAAAGCCTAAAAAAATCGATTTATATGCTTGAAACTCATGTTGAATATACAGATAAAAGAATCGGCGTTGTTTCTCAAATCCAAGATGAACTTAGGGATATTGAAAGATTCCCAGAAAAATATATAAAACAAATATGCAGTCAAATCTCATGGTACCAAAAGTTCATTGAAGTTCAAAGGTCAAAAGACTTCGATTTACTACGAAATGATTTTAACAAAAAATCAATAAAAATGTGTAAAACAGTCAACAACGCTCTTAAGCTTGATTTTAATGAAATCATTTTTTAACTTCAGTTCATCATTAAAAGGGATCGGAAAAGTCAAATAAAGAATTCAAATTTAAAAGCAACAGCAACAGATTTGCTTGACTAAAAACACAATTTTTGCTTCCATCCATCAAAAAAAAATTAAAGCACAAAGTCAAAATATTGTTCTTATAATTCTTTATTCTTTTTTAAGTTTTTCAGGAGGTGTCTGCATTGCAGACACCTCCCTCTTTTTAAATATTTGTAATTATAACGCAATACATATTGACACAATACGAATTATGTGATATAATGAATACAGAGTGACGTCCCCTCTCCTACCTGGGTTACTCGCTGACCTGGGAAAAAGGACGGCAGCTCAGATCTGCGGTCGGTAACGGAAAGAACATTACCTACACTTACAACCAGAATGGCATCCGCACAAGTAAGACCGTTGACGGAATAACTCATCGCTATTTCCTTTCCAGAAAAAAGATTCTCCGGGAGAAATACGGCGAAACTGTCATAGACTACCTGTACGACAACGAAGACTCTGTCTGCGGCTTAATCTACAACGAAACCCCGTACTACTTTAAAAAGAATCTCCAGGGCGATGTAATTCAGATTATAGACGCTAACGGGAACCCTGTCGCCGGATACTCATACGACGCATGGGGCGTTTGCACCGCGACCTCGGATAACACCGCAACCGATGACTTTGTTGGAATTGCAGCAATAAACCCGATTAGATACAGAGGGTATTATTACGACACTGAAACAAAAATATACTACGTTTCAAGTCGGTATTATAACCCATATATTGGAAGATTTATTAATAGCGACGAAACACTATACTTAGGTTTTAACGAACCCTCCTTGGGCTTTAACCTTTTCCCTTATTGTTTTAATAGCGTTTCAAACTATTCTGATCCAATGGGCACATCACCAATTCAAATACTATTAGCCGCAATATTTGGGTTAGTAGGTTATGCAATCGGAGACCATATAGCAAGAGGATGCGGTTTATCCCCCTCTGGTAGAGGCTCATGGAAATACTGGATACTAAGAAGTGCTGTCGCCATAGGTGGAGCAGCGTTAGGATGGTTCGCAGGCAGTCTTGTAATTAAACTGGCAGTTGACTTTATAGCAAAAAATCCAAGAATTCTTTTGAGCCTTGCCGCAAAAAAAGGAGCACCTCTCATTATCAATATTCTTTGGGTATTAGGAATTAACCCATTAAGCATGATGGATAAATCGTTGATGATGGGATTTTTAAACGACTTTTTTAATAAAACTAAATTAACTTTGCCATCCTCGTGGGCTGAATCATTAGTGGAAATTGCAAACAAGTTTGGGCTTCATGTAGAACTTCATTCCCCACACTTAGGTAACGCTTGGTGTTTCCCTCATTTAAAAATTAATAATTTACATGTTAGAATATCCGAAGAAGTTTTTTCACTCATTAAGAAACTTTTGGAAGGAGGTTAAATTATTGCTGATTACAATATGTGAAAAGTATGACAAGAGAGGATATAGAGGAATTTACAGAAGCTTCCCAACAATACCCGATGATAAAATATCCTCAGATTTTTGGATGGAATGCCTTAGGCTGACAGAAACTTCCAGTATTGATTACAGTTTTGAAAATTTCACAAAACTGTATAAACTGTCAAAACTTCTTGACAAAGAGAAAAACTATTCAGAGGTGTTACTCATAGACAGGGATTTGGCAACTCCATATATCAGCACTATATTCCTTGGGTACGATATAACAAATGATACAACGTATGAATCAGTTATTGGTGACAGTACTGATGCTTTTTTTGATACTCTGTGTAAGAATTGGAATCTAAACGAAAACAAACTTTTACCAGATGCAGCAACTGCAGATTCGTTAGTCGAGTATGTAAATCAAAATATCCATCGTTTTGAGGATAGCGATGGTTTATATCGAAAGGTTTCTGTTGAGTGTGTTGTATAAACTTCAGCTAATTGTACCGAATGTAATTGCACTCGTATATTCAACCTGAATTCCAATTATATGCAAAAATAACCACCGTCTGTATTCGCAGACGGTGGTTATTTTTGTCCAGGTAAAAATCTACTTTACCCGGGGAGACGGTGAAAAATACCGGATGACCTACAACGAGTTCCATAAACTTGCCTCCGTAGGACTGGTGGACGGCGACGGCAACCTCACTCCCCTTGCAAGTTACACCTACGCCAACGGCAACGGAAAACTTAAAACCGCCGCCTATGCCAACGGCCACTCCGTAACCTACAGTTACAACAATTACGGGCAGCTTATTGCCGAAACATGGCGAAATCCGTCGGGGACGAAAAAAGATATAAATTTTCCTATGAAAACCAAAATAATCTCGCAAAAGTACTTGACATTACCGAAAAAAGGTTGTATAATTATGTGTATGAGGACGGTATTCTAATTAAAGCCACCGAATCCGCGGTCGAAGTGGATGAAAACGAATACGTAACCTCAAAGGTTCTCCTGCGAACCGTACGGTATGCCGGTGTGAGATTTAAATATCGTGCAGTTTTCAGAACAGACAGTGACTCGTTCCTGATTCTCATATTCTTAGACAACAGAACTTTGGATTTATGGTTTGAACTGAAACAAACTAATCTTTCCTCAGATAAATTTAAAAAATCTGAGAACTTTTCCGATATTTCGGACGTGAAAAGTATCGACCCCGATGGAAAATTTCCTCTTGAACCCGGAGCCTTCAGCAGTTCAGTACATCTTACAAATGACGGCTACTTAATCTATGTCTTTTATGATTACAACGAGGCAGAAAATGATTTAATCATCAAAGATATAGGCAAGTTGAGAATATAACAGTCAGTACGTCAGAATAATCCCCCAGTAAGGCGCGAAAAATAAGCAAAAAGAGTGCTGACAAAAAAGATTTGTGTTTCATCTTACTGATAAAGACATCCGTTCTTTGCATTTGGGGCAATTCCTACGGTGGTCGCAGGGCAACCGCCTAAATACTTATAAAATAGATTTTGTTTGTGTTTTTAATGGCTACCTTTGCTGTCACATTGTAATTATACTATGTTTAACGAAGAAGTGCCTGACATTCAGACACTTCTTTAAATATCAAAGGAAGCACCTGTGTACAGGTGCTTCCTTTGTTGGAGCTGGTAATCGGAATCGAACCGATGACCTGTTCATTACGAGTGAACCGCTCTACCGACTGAGCCATACCAGCAATTTATTTTGCCTAAGTATTATAACACATTCACGGCTGTTTTTCAATAGTTATATATCGAAAAAATTGTAAAATCTGCCGCCCGGATGCTTCAGGGCGGCAGAGTAATATTTACGGGGCTTACTCGGTGACGGTACGGCAGGCTACAAGATCCACACCGCTTCCGGCAATGTTTTCAATAAGGATATCCCCTGCTTTTACGGGGACCCCGACCTTTATTCCCCGAGTCTCTCCGATAGCCTTTGCGATAAGCTCACGGGGAATCGGTGTAAGGCTTCTGACCGGAAGCCTGGGAAGAAAAACGGACTCAAGCGCAACGGTCGTGGTAAGTATACGCTCCGGAGCTGTTGCCTCCGCGACGGCGTAGCTGTAGCCTCTGCCGCAACTGTTACCGCTGACACTTATTATCTCTTTTCCTTTATGCTCAACATTAATCTCGCACCCTTTGGGGCAGACGACACAAACTACGGTGGTTACTTTCTTTTCTTCCATACTGCTACTCCCCCGCAAGAATTCTTCCGGCAACGATCTTCCCGACCTTTACACTGTCCCTGGTCACATTGTCCACCAGATCATAAACATGGGAAACATTCCCACAGGCATATATTCCGTCAATGTCAGTCATAAAGTCACCCGTATCCACCGGGCCTTTTGTCTTCGGATCAATCGTTATCCCAGCTCCCACGGACAGCTCATTTTCCGGTATCAGTCCAACGGAAAGGAGAAGCGTGTCGCAGGGAATGTACTCCTCGGTGCCGGGAATGGGGCGCATGTTGTCGTCCACAGCCGACACTGTAACCGCTTCAACACGCTGTTCACCATGAATACGGCTTACGGTATGCTTCAGTTTGAGAGGAATGCCAAAGTCCTCAAGACACTGCACTATATTCCGTTTCAGTCCGTTACTCTTCGGTGCGATCTCGTACACCCCGATAACCTTCGCCCCTTCAAGGGTCATTCTGCGGGCCATTATCAGTCCGATATCGCCGGATCCGAGAATAACAACTTTTTTCCCGGGCATATACCCCTCAATATTTATCAGACGCTGTGCCGTCCCCGCCGTATAGATTCCGGCAGGACGTGTGCCCGGGATACGAAGCATTCCACGGGTACGCTCACGGCATCCCATGGCAAGGATAATAAACTCAGCCTTAACGGTGATAAGCCCGCATTCCGCACCGGTAGCCTTAATGACCTTATCCGGACTTACGGAAGTCACCATGGTATCGGTAAGGACTCTGATATCTGTTTGCCCGACAAGGTCAATATATTTCTGAGCATACTCAGGGCCGGTAAGCTCCTGGTTGAAAACATGGAGTCCGAAACCGGGATGAATACATTGCTGCAGGATTCCACCGAGGGTTCTGTCCCGTTCGATTATAAGTACATTTCTGACTCCGCAGCGATAGCATTCAAGTGCCGCCGCAAGACCGGCGGGACCTCCGCCGATAACCGCAACATCGGTCTTAATCATTTCGAGTTCACCTCGCCGACTTTGCCCGTAACGAGCAATGATTTGCCTCCGCATTTAGTAACTTCCTCAAAGGGAATATTCAATTCTCTTGATATTATTTCAGCTACACGGGGCGCACAGAATCCCCCCTGGCACCTTCCCATACCGGCTCTTACACGGCGTTTCACGGCATCAAGACTTCTTGCGGGAATAGGAGAACGCACAGCCGCAACGATTTCACCTTCACTGACCGTCTCGCATCGGCAGATTATTCTTCCGTACCGGGGGTCTTCAGCTATCAGCCTCCTTTTCGCTGCGTCCGTGAGTTTATGAAGCCGGATAACTTTTCTGTTTCCGTCAAAGGAAGCATTCCTCACCAGTCCCACACGTTTTCTGATGCATTTTACCAGATATTCCGCCACTGCAGGGGCTGAAGTAAGTCCGGGGGATTCTATTCCCGCCGCGTTTATAAGGTCCGGGCACGCATCGGAAAACCCGAGTATGAAATCGTGTTTATCGCCCACGGGCCGCACTCCGGCAAAAACCGTTATGGCATCCCTTTCACTTACCGCAGGAACCGATTTTTTCGCGCCGGCAAAAGCCCTTGCCAAACCGTCCGCGGTGGTGGATCTGTCGTCTTTTTCTTCTATATTGTCCGCAGTGGGACCCACAAGGATATTACCGTCCACCGTAGGAGAAACAAGTATTCCTTTGCCGAATTTCACCGGAGGCTGAAAAAGGACATGTTCCGCAAGTCCTCCGACATGATTGTCAAGAATAGAATACTCTCCCCGGCGGGGTGTGATCCTGAAGCTGTGATCTCCGAACATGGAGGCAATATCATCGGCGTGAACACCGGCGGCATTTATTATCCACCGCGCCGAAACAGATTTTCCGTCAGCAGAGAATACCCTGTACCCATCTTTCTCCTTTTCCGCACGGACGACATCAAAATCGGGCATAAACACCGCCCCGTTGTTAACAGCAACCTCTGCGGGAGCAACGCACAGCTCGAAAGCCGAAACAACCCCTGCAGTCGGGGCATAAAGAGCACCGCAGACCTCGTCGGAAATATTCGGCTCTACGGCACGGACCTCCTGCCGCGTAAGAATTTCAAGACCCGGGACACCATTTGTCTGTCCCCTGTGATAAAGCTTTTCCAGGGTTTTCATATCGTCGTCGCAAAATGCGAGCACCATTGACCCTATCTGTCGAAAAGGAATCGACATTTTCCTGTAATATCTGCGGATAAGGGCATTGCCGCGGACATTCATTTCAGCCATAAGAGTTCCCTCTGCGGCATCGTATCCGGCATGCACTATGGCACTGTTTGCCTTTGAAGCGCCCATACACACATCATCGCCCTTTTCGACCAGGCAGATACTGACGTTGTACTTAGAGAGCTCGAATGCGGTCCAGGCACCCGTAACTCCGGCACCGATAATTAGAAAATCAAATGTTTCCATAAAACCTCTTATTTGCGGGTTGCTGAACGCTTGATGCGTCTCGACCCGAACTGAAGCGCTTTCGCGCTGTTTTCTTTAACTCTGACACTCTGAACAAGACCGAGGATTATAAATGAACTGAGAACGGAAGATCCGCCGTAACTCATGAAAGGCAGAGTAACGCCTATTACCGGCGAAAGTCCGAGAACCATGCCGATATTTATACAGGTCTGCAATATGATCACCGACGCAGAACCGATACAGATAAGCTTTCCCTTGGGGGATTCGGTTTTGGCAACCGCGAGAAATATAAGACCGACTATCAGCATTATTCCCGCAAGCACCGACACGCATCCCACAAATCCGAACTCCTCGCCCACAACGGCATAAATAAAGTCCGTATGCTTTGCCGGAAGAAGATCGTTCTGGATCTGAAGCCCCTCCATGTATCCCATTCCGGTAAACTTTCCCGAAGCAAGCGCCATACGGGAAACGAGCGGCTGATAACCGTAATGAAGAGGATCAAGTTCAGGTTGAAAACCGTATATTATACGCGATTTCTGGTATTGTTGAAGGAACTGCCACACTATCGGTATGGCGGAAAGGATCCCGACTCCGGCAATGAGAAAATACCGGTACTGCACCCCGGCAACAAAGAGAAGAACCACAAAAACCCCGGCATATATCAAAGCCGACCCGATATCCTTCTGCAACACTATCGGGACAAAGTAGAGCAGAAAATGCACGCACACCAGAAGAAGATCCTTGAAACGTATCGTCTCTCCGTCAAAGCGGGAAAGATGTGCGGACATCGTTACGATAAACGCGGCCTTGGCAAATTCCGAAGGCTGTACATCTATCTTGCCCAGAGAGATCCAGTTAGTGTTGCCGCCGGTGGTTTTTCCGAAAAAAGCGGTGAAAAGCAACAACACACAGGACACCGTAACTATCGCCGGAGAAAGATCACCGAGCCAGTCAAAATCCATCCTGGCAATAATAAGCATGCACACCAAACCCAAGCATATTCCCATGATCTGGACTGGGACACATCTGGGAATGGATGACGCTGCGGATCGGATGACAACGACCCCGAAGGCGGACAGAGCCAGAGCCACAAGAATTATAACCTTGTCAAGGCCGAAAAGATAGTTCTTTATGCCGGTCCGCAGTACCTGAACGTTCTTTTTCAGCATTATCCGACCTCCTTTTGGTTTTTACGGTATTAGAATACAACTTTTGTCGTAATATGTCAAGGACAATTTTCCGAAAAAATCACAAATAAACTAATATTGCCGCCGCTCCGGGCATATTCTTACAAAAGAAATCAAAGACGGTAAAACCGGCATCGTCCGGCAGACGTGGAATATCAGAACTATCCGGAAGGTCTATCATGAGAAAAACCTCGGTCAGGATAAATCCCCTGCTGTACGTGGTCTGGACGGTTTTTATCGTCGCGGGACAGACAGCCGCACTGCTCTATGCGTTTCTCGGGGCACTGTTGCATGAAAGTGCCCATATCTGCGCTTTTACCCTTTTGGGAGCAAAAATCAGAAAAATAGAAATACTCCCGTTCGGTATATCGATGTCTCTGGTTTCAGCCACAGCTCTGGACTGTCGGGGTGAGATCTTTGCCGCCGCAGCCGGACCTGCGGCCAATCTGCTGTGCGCGTTGGGACTTATCCTGCTCAGGCCCGTTCCGAACCTGGAGGGAACTACATTTTTCTTTTACTGTAACGTAGCACTTTTTGTCATAAACTGTCTGCCGATACTTCCCCTGGACGGCGGACGGATAATGTACTTCGGACTGCTGAAAAGGGTGTCCCCGGTAACCGCAAAAAAAGTCAGTGTCGGGGTATCTTACGCCCTGCTTGTGCCGCTGTTTGTCTTTGCCCTGTATCAGACGGTGACAGCGGGAAATCTGTCGGTTCTTCTGATAGCCCTGTACCTGCTGCTGTATTTGTTTACATATCCCGAAAATTTTTGACGTTGATTTCAACATTTTTGAAAAAAGTATTGTAATATCAAATCGGAAATAGTATAATTATCTTATTGCTCATGACTGCTGTACCGGCTGACATATTGCCGGCAATACCATTCAGGATTCGGAGAATATCGGATGAACGAAAAGATAGAACGCATACTGAAAAAAGTGCAGAAACCGTCCTGGTACACCGGAAACGAATTCAACGCCGTTGTCAAGGACAAAAACTCCGTCTCCATACGTTACGCCTTCTGCTTTCCCGATCTGTACGACATAGGAATGTCTCATCTCGGGATAAAAATACTGTACAGTCTTCTGAACACCCGTCCTGACACCTGGTGTGAAAGGGTCTTTACTCCGAACGATGACATGGTTGCGCTCATGAAAGAGTACGGACAACCTCTTTTTGCCCTTGAAAGCAAGGATGAGATCCGGAATTTCGATATAATCGGAATAACTCTTCAGTATGAGATGTGCTACACCAATATTCTGACAATGCTTGACCTTGCCGGAATTCCTTTCTTTGCCAAGGACAGAGGAGATGATATGCCGCTGATAATGGGCGGCGGACCGTGCTGTTCCAATCCGGAGCCCATTGCGGACTTTTTCGACGTAATAACCGTGGGCGAAGGCGAAGAAAACATAATGCAGATGATGGATCTTTATCTGCAGTGCGGTAAGAACAAGAGGAAATTTCTTGAAAAAGTCCGCGACATCGAGGGAATATATGTTCCGGCTCTTGACAACGGTCGCAAAGTGACCCGGTCCATAATAAAGGATCTTGACAGTTGCTACTATCCGGACAAGTTCGTTGTTCCTTACGCGGAGGTCGTACACGACCGTATAATGCTTGAAATCATGAGAGGCTGTGTCCGCGGTTGCCGGTTCTGTCAGGCGGGTATGATCTACCGTCCGTTCAGACAAAAGTCCCCCGGAACACTGCTTCGCCAGGCGAAAGCTCTCTGCGGCTCCACAGGATACGACGAGATCTCCCTCACATCCCTCTCTACCAGCGACTATCAGTATCTTTCGGAGCTGACAAACGACCTTCTTGTTTACTGCACGCCTCAGCACGTAGACCTTGCACTCCCCTCGCTGAGAGTTGATAATTTCACCAAGGAACTGCTTGAAAAGGTTCAGGCGGTACGGAAAAGAGGGCTTACTTTCGCACCGGAAGCCGGTACGCAGAGACTCCGGAACGTAATCAATAAAAACGTCACGGACGAGGATATTGAAAGAACCTGCAGAATCGCCTTTGAAGGCGGCACAAACTCAGTCAAGCTTTATTTCATGATCGGACTGCCCACGGAAACCAATGAGGACATTATCGGAATATCAGAAACGGCATCCAGGATCATGGATTACTTCTATAAATACTCCTCAAACAAAAAAAGAGGCGTATTCATTACCATTTCCCTCTCAACATTTGTTCCCAAGCCCTGGACTCCGTTCCAGTGGGAAAGCCAGATATCCCTTGAGGAAATAGACCGGCGCCAACAGCTTCTGAAGAACCATATCAGATCCCGCCGTATAGTACTTAACTACCACGACGGCACGACCAGTGCCATGGAGGGCGTATTTTCCAGAGGCGACAGGAAGCTTTCAAAGCTCCTCGTTGCGGCATGGAACAAAGGGTGCCACCTGGATGCCTGGAGCGAACACTTTGACTTTGACAAATGGACCGAAGCCATGGCTGAGACCGGAATAACCTTTGAAGATTATGCCCGGAGAAAAAGGGATTTTTCCGAAGTTCTGCCCTGGGATTTTATCGACATGGGCGTCACCCGCAAGTATCTTCAGCACGAATGTGAAAAGGCATACCGGGCTGAAACGTCTGCGAATTGCCTCGAAAAATGCACCGGATGCGGCGTAAACCACGTCTGTTCCGGAGATCTTTGCCCGAAAAAAGCGGAGGACGCACAATGAGTTTTCCCGTCAGGATATGTTTTTCAAAGACAGGCTATGCCAAGTACATCTCGCACCTTGACATGATGCGCTGTACCTCCAGACTTATTGCCCGGGCAGGGATCCCGATATGGTATACACAGGGATTCAATCCCCACCCCTATATGGTTTTCTGCGCCGCCCTTTCCGTGGGAACGGAGGGTATAAACGAACTGCTTGATATTAAAACTGAGGAAGAACCGGACTACGAGGCTTTGATCGGAAGACTGAATCAGGCGGCACCGGAGGGTTTCTGTTTCAAATACGCATATAAACCGCAATCCGAATTCAAGCAGATCACCCGTGCCGGATATTCACTTGAATTTACGGAAAAAGACCGAGCACTTTTTTCGGAGTTTCTCGCTTCCGATGAGATAAAAGCCGAGAAAAAAACAAAAAGAGGTTCCACAACAGTCGATTTTTCAAATGAAATGGCATATGCGCCTACGGAAAAAGGCTTTTATATAACCTTACCCTGCAGTGTCGACAGAGTGATAAGTCCGACGCTTCTTCTTGACACGTTCAATTCAAGATATGGTACGGATGCGGTTCCTTTGGTAAAAAGGCTGGAGTTTTTCAACGCAAACGGAGAAATTTTCCGCTGAACGGATATAAACTGATTTTAAAGTGACAGAATATGAATAAAAAGATTTATCGGATAGCGATTTGCGCAATGATAGCCGCAATGTATGCGGTCCTTACAATCGTATTGGGATTTATGTCCTTTGGCGGGATACAGTTCCGAATCGCCGAAGCGCTCACCGTGTTACCGTATTTTTCAGTCATGGCTGTACCGGGATTGACCATCGGTTGCCTTATTTCAAACCTGTTTTCCCCCGTCGGGCTGCCCGATGTTATAGTCGGGACTCTGGCAACCCTTCTGGCTTCAATACTTACGAGGCTCTGTGCGAAGAAAAAACTCAAGTGGCTTGCCCCGTTGCCCCCCGTTGTCATCAACGCGGTTGCAATAGGTCTGCTGTTGATGTTTGAGAGCGGTTCCGTAAGTTTTGTTTCCTTTGCCGTAAACGCCGCCGGTGTCGGCGCGGGACAGGCTGTGTGCTGCTACGGATTGGGGTTGCCGCTGCTTATATTGCTCGAAAAAAATCCCAAAATAACTGAATATATGTAATTTTACAATTGAGGTGTTATATATCATGTCCAAAGTAACAAAAGGCGTTATTCTTGCAGCAGGTCTCGGTACCCGTATGCTCCCCGCAACCAAATCCGTTCCGAAGGAACTTGTTCCCATTGTTGACAAGCCGGCTCTGCAGTACATTGTCGAAGAACTTGCTGCCAGCGGAATCAAGGACATAATGATCATTCTTTCCAGAGGAAAGACTCTTATCGAGGATCATTTTGACCGCTCTCCCGAGCTTGAGGAAAGACTCATTGCCGGAGGAGAAAAGAAAAAGGCCCTTCTGGAAGAAGTATACAAAATCGACAAACTCGCAAACATCGTTTACGCCCGTCAGAAGACTATGCTCGGAACCGGAGACGCACTCATGGCTGCCCGGGAATTCACCGGCAACGATCCTTTCGTGGTCTGCTACGGCGATGACGTTATAATGAATGACGAATATCCGGTAACAAAACAGCTGGTCGACGCCTATAACGAGTTCGAAAAAGGTGTTGCGGGTATGCAGGAAGTAAGCCCCGAGATGATAAGCAGCTACTCTTCCATGAAGGTCGATAATATCAGGAACAACATATACCATCTTACGGATATGATCGAAAAGCCCAAGAAGGGTGAGGAATTTTCCCTGTACTCGATTCTGGGCCGTATGGTCCTCCCTGCAAAGATCTATGACATACTGGAATCCACCAAAATGAATAACGGTGAGATATACCTGACCGATGCCATGAAGACCCTTTCCAATACCGACGGTATGATCGGTGTGGACTTTGTCGGCAAACGTTACGATATGGGCAACAAACTGGGCGTTATGGAAGCTCAGGTGGAAACGGCACTCAAGCACCCCGTTATCGGCGAAGCGTTCAAGGCCTATCTGAAAGAATTCGTAAAGACCCTGTAAGAGGCTGAAAATGGAATATATACTGAAAAACGACAAACTCCAGGTGGTTTTTTCCTCACACGGAGGAGAAATGATCTCCATTAAAAGCCTGGAAAACGGCAGGGAATATCTCTGGCAGGGCAACGGAGAATTCTGGACCGGACGTGCACCGAACCTCTTCCCTATCGTGGGAAGGGTAAAAGAAGGAAAGTACACCTTTGACGGGGTGGAGTATCAGATAAAAAGCCCCCACGGCTTTGTCCGTCAGTCGGAGCTTGAACTCGCGGAAAAGACTGCGGATTCCATTGTTTTCAGACTGAAATCCAATGAGGAAACAAGAGCGAGTTACCCCTTTGATTTTGACTATTACGTCAGTTACACGCTCTCCGGATCCACCGTGACGGTCTCCTATTTCGTGCTGAATCAGACAAACGAGCCGATGTATTTTTCCCTCGGAGCGCACCCCGGATTCAACCTTCCCTTTGAAGCTGACGAGAAATTCGAAGACTGCCGGATAGAATTCGGCGGCGACGTGGCGCCCAAGGAAATGCTTTGTGACAACTGCTTCATAACCGGAAAAACGAGAGATTTTTCCGTTAAGGACAAGAGGATCATTCCCCTTCGCCACGATCTGTTCGACAACGACGCTTTCATTCTCTCGGATCTTGCAAACCACGTCATAACCCTTTGCTCCGAAAAGTCGGAAAAGAGCGTGACCGTTGACTTTACTCAATTCAAATATGTAGCAATATGGCATAAGCCCTTCTCCGAAGCTCCCATGGTATGCATTGAACCCTGGAACGGGCTTCCCTCCTATTCCACCGGCGCGGAAGAACTTACGGAAAAGCCGGCAATAGTGACGCTTGCTCCCGACGAGACATACAGAGCGGAATATTCCATAACAATTAAATAAAAATATTGAAGCTGCATCCGGTCAGGATGCAGCTTCTTTGATGTAAAAACCCGACATGCTTTTACAGGTCGGGTCTGTTACTGTGCTAATCTGCTGCCGAAGTTTCGGGCGTATCCCGGACAACGCGACGGATCCATTTGTTGCCCCGGAGACGGATAAATGCTATTACCCATTTGAAACACTGATCTATCCGTGTACAGAGGAAAACCACCGGCAGGGGCCATTTGAACACAAAGACGGCAAGCAAAGACAACGGCAGCATTACACACCAGCCGCATATCATGTCAACAATGAACACGAAGCGGCTGTCCCCTGCGCCACGGTTTATTCCGGTGAAACAAGCCATATGATAACCGGTTCCCATCAGGGTAAGGGCTCCGATACCGAGAAGATCGTAGGCAAGCGCCCTGGTTTCCGGTGTAATCTTGCTGTAAAGGGATATAGGCAAAGAACGGGTAAAAAATATTCCCAGGCTCATTACAATTCCGACCGCGGCAAAGAGTATCTCTATAGTACGGGAATACTCTTTGGTACGGGCATAATCTCCTGCCCCTACGGTCTTTCCGATAACAACACACGCGGCGGCTGCCAGACCGTTGGCGAATATCAGCCCCAGTTGCATGACCGTATCCGCAATACTTGATGCTGATACCATCTGAACTCCAAGCTGGCCGATTATTGCCGCTTTGAAAACCCCGACAAGTCCCCACTGAGCATCGCCTATGAGAATAGGCAGTCCGTATCGGCAGTAGTCACCGAACATGGTCTTGCCGGGACGGAAAAGATCAACAGGCCGGACTTTTATACGTTTCTGTATACAGAAGAAATACACAAGAATAATGCACAATTCCAGAGCCCTTGTGATCACCGTGGCATAGGCGGCACCCACAACTCCGAGAGCAGGAAAGCCGAAATGCCCGTAGATAAGGGAGTAATTGAAAAACAAGTTTGAGAACAGGGAAAAAACAGATGCAAGAAACGTAATTTTTACCAGTTCGATACATCTGAGCATTCCCGTCAAGGTATCCGATATCGCAAAAAGGAAGTAGGACACGGCAACAGCTCTTATGTAATCCACAGCCTCGCCGATAAGTGCCTCATCATTGGCAAAAAAGCGCATCACGGCTCCGGGACAGGTAAATACAAAGACAGATGCCGAAGCGGAAAGAAATGCCGTCACAAGGAATACGACCGAAAAGATCTGCTTTATCCTTGCGGTATCCCTTTTGCCCCAGTACTGAGAAATCAGTAATGCGGCACCGCCGGAAAGTCCGCGTACGATATAGGTAAAGAAGACCGTAACCTGATTTGCCTGAGCCACAGCGGAAAGAGCAACGTCGCCCAGACCGCCCACCATAACGTTGTCAAGCATTACCACGCCCAGGGATATGAGCTGTTGCAGAGCCACAGGCAAAGCTATGGTCAGGAGGGTTTTATAAAAAGACTTTTCCTTTACCATTTTATACCTCATCGGCTGGATATACGACACCGCACTGACGGCGTGCCTCGTCCATTATCTGAATTACCCACATAGACAACTCGTGGCTGTTTACCGGAGACTCCTTTATTCCGTTTTCCACACAGCGGATAAACTCCTCCGCCTCGTAGCACATACTGTCTTCTCTGGCAGTAAAAGGAAATTCCTCACGGTGGCCGTCCCTGTAAATGATGCTGACATTTTCGGGAATGTTAAGTTTGTCCACGGTCATTGTTCCTTTTTCTCCGCCGAACTCGCAGGGCAGATATGATGTAGAGACCTTCGAATAATTCAGGGTAACCACGAACCCCTCATACTGCATTATAAGCGTTCCCACGCCGTCCACTCCGTCAGGAATGACTGCGGCGAGGGCTTTTATCTGCTTCGGTTTACCGAAAAGCGCAACTATCGGATAAAGACAGTATACGCCGAGATCCATCAGGGAGCCGTTGGAAAACTCCGGTTTGAATGTATTCAGAGCTTCTCCCCGTTTATGGGCGTCATATCTTGTGGAATACTTTGAAAACACGGCAAAGACATGTCTCAATGTCCCGATTTTCCGGAGAGCGTTCCGGTACACCTCAAAACCGGGCATAAGGAGACTTTTGAACGCTTCCATGAAGGTTACGTTGTTTTTCTCCGATGCCTCCAGCATCTGAAGGAACTCCCGTTCGTTTGATGCAATCGGCTTCTCACAAAGAACGTGCTTCCCGGCGTTCATGCACTTTATGGCCTGAGGAGCGTGCAAAGAGTTCGGGCTTGCAATATACACCGCATCTATTTCCGGGTCAGACAACATCAGATTAATATCGTTGTATACCTTTTCGGCTCCGAAACGTTCGGCAAAATCCCGTCCCTTTTCTTCACTCCGGGACAAAACGGCTTTATATTCAAAACCTCTGCAGGTCTTGGCTGCGGTCACAAAATCCCCTGTTATCCAGTTCGTTCCTATAGTCGCAAAACGTACCATTACAAAAACTTCCTTCTTTATTTTCGGGATTATCATACCATAATTGGGATGTTTTTTCAAGCCTTTACACAATTATTTCGGTTTCTTTTTCTGTACCTGCGCTATTGACAGTTAAGATGGGGGTGTGGTATAATACGAGCAGCGAGTCTTGCTTTGCAATCCTCTGCGGCGTCGCCGCTCACACTTAGTGCGGCTGCTCTTTTGACGGCGGCGCAAAAGCACCCTTGCAAGCAAGTATTTTTGCTTCTGGTATAATACTCGGCGAGTCTTGCTTTGCAATCCTCTGCGGCGTCGCCGCCCGCACTTAGTGCGGCTGCTCTTTTGACGGCGGCGCAAAAACACCCTTGCAAGCAAGTATTTTTGCTTCTGGCGTATTGGCATAATATTATAGTATAAACATCGGATAAATAAAGTTCTGGGAGGTCGGGATTTATGGCTCAGGGAAAAGCTAAAAGCGTATTTATTTGCAGCGAATGCGGCAACGAAACGGCAAAATGGACGGGAAGATGTTCTGCCTGCGGGGCATGGAACACTGTATCGGAGCAGATAATAACGCCGTCCATAGCTTCAAATACTCCGAAAGCCGTAAAGAAGACCACTGTCCGTCCTCTTTCGGATATAACCGGACAAGAAGAGGTACGCATAAGTACCGGAATAAGTGAACTTGACAGAGTACTCGGTGGCGGAATAGTCAAAGGTTCGCTCATTCTGATTTCCGGCGAGCCCGGAATAGGAAAGTCCACGATTCTGCTTCAGATATGTCTGCAACTGTCACAGAATTCGGAAATACTCTATGTCTCCGGAGAAGAATCTCCCCGGCAGATAAAGCTCCGGGCAGACAGACTCGGTGTCGCGGGAAAAAATCTTATGATAATGCCTGAAACGGACATAGAGACCATCTGTGAAAGAGCCCGGCAGATCAAACCCGATCTGCTTATTGTGGATTCTATCCAGACGATGAGCCGTGAAGAAGTATCCTCCTCCCCCGGAAGCGTGCCTCAGGTCAGGGAGTGTACCGCGGCACTTATGAATCTTGCAAAACAGGAGGATATAACAGTTTTCATTGTCGGCCACGTCAATAAAGAAGGTTCCATCGCCGGACCGAAGGTTATGGAACACATGGTTGATGCAGTCCTGTATTTCGAAGGTGACAGAAGTCTTGAATACCGTGTTCTCCGTGCGGTGAAAAACAGGTTCGGTTCAACAAACGAAGTAGGAATATTTGAGATGTCCGGATCGGGGCTGAAACAGGTACTGAACCCGTCACAGATGTTCTTACAGGGCAAACCCTCAAACATTTCAGGAGTAGCAACGGGATGCGTAATGAAAGGAACACGTCCTCTTCTCGCGGAAGTCCAGGCTTTGGTGACCCCGACCCCGTTCCCGGCTCCGAGACGTGTAAGTGTGGGTTTTGATTACAACAGGCTGAATCTGATTGTTGCAGTCCTTGAAAAACGTTGCAAAATGACTTTTTTCACCTCAGATGTTTATCTGAATGTTATCGGAGGTATCAGACTTGACGACACCGCCGCAGACCTGACCGTTGCGATCGCACTGGCTTCGGGTCTGAGGGATTTCCTTATTCCCGATGATACGTTACTTATCGGCGAAATAGGTCTTGCGGGAGAGGTCCGGGCGGTGGCAAGTATTGAGCGCCGCATCCGTGAGGCGGCAACACTCGGATTCCGACGGTGTGTGATCCCCGCAGGGAACAAAATCGATTTTGAATCCCCCATAGAGCTTATCAGAGTAGAATCAATAAGGGACGCCATGAATAAACTGTAAAAACGAGTTGAATTCGGGAGCCGGAAATGACTGCATTTGCACTGAAACTGATTGCAATAATTGCAATGACCGTGGACCACATAGCCTATACCTTTTTCCCGGATATTCTCTGGCTGAGGATATTCGGACGGATAACCATTGTTATAATGGCCTATTTTATCACGGTCGGATACAGAAAAACAAGAAACGTGACAAGGTATATGCTGCGTCTTCTTGCATTCGCCGTTATATCGGAAATACCGTTTCATCTGCTGTTCGGAAATCCGGATAAAATAATATTCATTCAGGATTCGTCAAACGTTATTTTTACCCTCTTTCTCGGTGTTGCCGCATTGTGGCTTTCCGATATCGCAGAAAAGAAGAACAGAGACCTCGGTTTCATTAGAATTATAGTGTATGCGGCAGCAATTGCGGTGGCTGTTGTTATCAGAAGCGACTGGCAATACAAAGGACTTCTTATTGTCTTCGCATTTTACCATGCGGGACAGGACCGGGCAAAAATGATCCTGTATCCCGGAACCGTTTATTTCATGTGCTTCATAGCGGATATCATCAGATTCTACCTCAGGTACTACTGGATAAGCGGTTCTTTGCCCTCTCAGGGGCTGTGTATTCCGCTGGTTGAACTCTGCGGAGTATTTGCGTTGCCCCTTATACTGTGCTACAACGGCAAAAAAGGGACATCGGCAAAATACCTGTTTTACATTTACTATCCCCTGCATCTGACCTTAATATGGCTCGCCAGAACCTTTGTTTTTTAAATATGAATTTTGGAACTTAAACCTTGACATCGGGCGGGAATAATGGTATAATTTTTTCTGGTATAAAAAATCGGAACAGGAGTTGTTGAAAAATGGAAGAAAAAGGCGGTATATCCGTTCAGACCCAGCACATCTTCCCCATAATAAAGCGCTGGCTTTATTCCGAGAAAGATATATTTTTGCGCGAGATCGTTTCCAACGCATCCGATGCAATAACAAAATACAGACACCTTGTAGCCATCGGACAGGCTAAAGACGACGACAGACCGTCGGAGATCAAAGTTATTATTGACAAGGACAAAAAGACCCTTACCGTCACCGACAACGGCATCGGCATGACCGTTGACGAGATAAAGAAATACATAAATCAGATCGCCCTTTCCGGTGCCCTGGACTTTGTGGAGAAATACGACAGCGGCAAGGGAGATGACGGTATAATCGGTCATTTCGGTCTTGGTTTTTACTCATCGTTCATGGTTGCAGACAGAGTCTGCATCCGCACAAGATCCTATACCGACGCCCCCGCAGTGTTGTGGGACTGCTCCGAAGACGGAGAGTTCAGCATGACAGACTGCGACAAGACCGACCGGGGTACGGAAGTGGTCATGTATATAAACGACGATGAGCAGGAGTACCTTTCAAAGGAAAAGATAGCGGCAGTGCTTGAGGAATACTGCAGTTTCATGCCCTATTCCATTTACCTGCAGGTCGTTGGCGAGAAGCCCGAAGAGAAAAAAGAGAAGGACGAAAACGGAAACGAGGTAACGGTTGTCCGGGAACCTGAACCGATCAATGACACCGTACCGCTGTGGACCAAGAACCCATCGGAATGCACCGATGAGGAATACAACGAATTCTACCGTAAGGTTTTCAAGGATTTCAGAGAGCCCCTGTTTCACGTCCATATCAATGCGGACTACCCGCTGAATTTCAAAGGTATTTTCTATTTCCCCCGTCTCAACAGCAACTATGACAATTTTGACGGGCAAATAAAGCTTTACTATAACCGTGTTTTTGTGGCGGACAACATAAAAGAAGTCGTTCCGGACTTTCTGCTTATGCTGAGAGGCGTTCTTGATTGCCCTGAACTTCCCCTGAATGTATCCAGAAGCTACCTGCAGAATTCCGAGTATGTAAAAAAAATATCCGCGCATATAGTAAAAAAGATCAGTGACAAACTGAACTCACTTTTCAATACAGACAGGGAAAAATACGAAAAATTCTGGGACGACATAAAGCCGTTCATTGAATATGCGTGCATCCGTGACGGTAAGTTCTACGAGCGGACGAAGGATGCCATACTTTTCAGAACCGTGGAGAAGACCCACGTTACCCTTAAGGAATATCTTGAAAAGTCGGGAAGAAAAACAGTGTACTACACCACCGATCCCGAACAGCAGGCAATATATGTGAATATGCTGAAGGCCCAGGGAATATCGGTGCTTGTCCTCGACAATATCGTTGATACCCAGTTTATTTCAAAACTTGAGCAGTCCGAATCCGAGGTTAAATTCCTTCGTGCGGACGCGGGAGTTGATGATATTAAAAGCGGCGGGGACGCGGCAAAGAACGAAACACTTGAAAAACTGTTCAGAGAGGTCTCGTCAAACGGAGAACTCAAGGTTGAACTTGTGGAACTCAAGGATGAAAATACCCCGGCGGTCCTCACTCTTTCGGAGGAGTCAAGACGCTTTGCCGATATGATGAAAATGTACGCCGTTGTTAACGGTGACGGGACATTACCGGACATGACAAAGGACGCCTCTCTGGTACTGAACACAGCAAATGAACTTGTGAAAAAACTGGAGCAGCGGGACCCCGGTGATGAGACAACAAAAGCTCTGGCAAAACAGGTATATACTCTCGCACTTCTCGGGCAGAGAAAACTTACCGCGGACGAGCTGTCGGCGTTTATCTCGGAAAGCTGCAAGCTTCTCGGCAAGATCAACTGATTAAAATATTTGGGGGTAGATCCGCCGTGATGCGGACAGACTGAACATGAATACTGTGGGATTTGACAACGACCTTTACATCCGGAAACAATCTGAACAGATAGCAAAACGGATCCACGAATTCGGCGGAAAACTGTACCTCGAATTCGGAGGGAAACTCTTCGACGACTACCATGCGTCCAGGGTCCTTCCAGGATTCCAGCCGGACAGCAAACTCCGGATGCTGAAAGCCCTGGCAAATGACGTCGAGATAGTGATCGTCATCAACGCCGGGGACATTGAAAACCGTAAAATGCGGCGGGATCTCGGCATTACATACGATGCGGACGTATTGAGACTTATTGATGCTTTCCGTGCCTTCGGACTGTTCGTCGGAAGCGTTGTAATATCCCAGTTCACCGGTCAGCCCGCAGCGATGGCTTTTAAAGAAAAACTTGAAAAACTCGGAATAAAGGTCTATATTCACTATGTGATCGAGGGCTACCCCTTTAACGTTCCTCTTATAGTCAGCAAAGACGGGTACGGCAAAAACGAATACGTCGAAACGACCCATCCTCTTGTCGTGGTCACTGCACCCGGACCGGGAAGCGGAAAGATTGCAACCTGTCTTTCCCAGCTGTATCATGAGAACCTCCGGGGCATAAAAGCGGGATATGCGAAGTTCGAAACATTTCCCATATGGAATATTCCCCTCAAACACCCTGTAAACCTCGCCTATGAGGCCGCAACGGCCGATCTCAACGATGTGAACATGATCGACCCGTATCACCTTGAAGCCTACGGAATTACCACCGTCAACTACAACAGAGACGTGGAGGTCTTCCCCGTTCTGGCCGCTATATTTGAGAAAATATACGGAGAAGTTCCGTACAAATCTCCCACGGACATGGGTGTCAATATGGCAGGATACTGTATTGTTGACGACGCCGCGGTATGCCGTGCGGCAAACGATGAAATAATCAGAAGATATTACTCCGCAAAGTGCGACTACTGCAAAGGTAAAGGCAAGGAAGAAGCGATACACAAAATAGAAATGCTGATGCGCCAGGCGGGCATTTCGGTTGCGGACAGGCATGTAGTTTCCAAGGCTCTGGAAAAATCAGGGGCTACCGGCGGACAACCCGCTGTCGCAATAGAACTCAACGACGGCAGACTTGTCACCGGAAAAACTTCAGCCCTTCTCGGTCCGTCTTCCGCAGCACTTCTCAATGCGGTCAAGACCCTTGCCGGAATCCCGAAGAGCACACATCTTATCCCTCCGGAAGTGATCGAACCCATACAGAAGCTCAAAATACAGAAATTGGGCAATCACAACCCCCGACTGCACTCCGATGAAGTACTCATTGCTCTTTCCATAAGCGCACTGACGAACGAAAACGCCCGCAAAGCATTCGATAAGCTTTCGGAACTGAAAAACTGTGAAGCCCATTCCACTGTTATACTGCCCCAGGTAGATGATGACATTTACCGGAAACTCGGTATCCGGGTGACGTCCGAACCCCAGTATCAGACAAAGAAGCTTTACCATAAGCAATAGTATTCAAGCCTGCCGGAGCTATCCCGGCAGGCTTTTATAAATCAAGCAGGAGAAGTCAGAAGACTTCTCCCGTTTTTATTCATTTTTACAGTTCCGAATATATGACAATGTTATCTTTTCTCGGGTATATATTCACTGCCGTCTGCGGCAAAACCTTCGCCGCGCTGGCGCGCCCATTCCGCAATATGAAGAAGGTCATCTCCGCCCTCCCAGAGCCTCTGGTGGCCCCAACGGTTTGTCTCAGGTTTGGAAACACATTCAATTCTTATAACCGGGAAAAGTCTCGTCGGGCTCTCAGCCGGAAGACCTTTTATGGTCAGCTTCGCCTGATCCTTGTCAAAATCGAAGTCAAGATCCTGTCCCGTTGTAAGAAGCGTTACCTTTTTGACCGGTGTTATAAGGTCTCTGAGTATAAGCTCCGGCTTACCGTCCCAGAAACGGATGATAAGGTAGAGATTGTTTCCCTTTGTGGTCTGTCTGCCTCTGGTCACGAATTCTGTAAGGTTTCCGCCGTCGGTACCGTATATACACTCCCCGTGAACATCGAGCCACTGCCCTATTTTCAGCGCGCGTTGCACATACTCAGGAGGCAGCTGACCGTCAGGCTGAGGACCGACATTCAGAAGAAGATTTCCGCCCTTGTTTCCGCCCTTTTCGGCGCACTCACAAAGCATATCCAGCAGATAATCCGCAGGTCTCCAACGTTCACCCAGACTGTATCCCCAAAGTCGCCAGGTCGTTACCTGGTTCGATTCCCAGAGTCGGTTTTCATCCGGGACTATTTCATGTTCGGGGGTACCGAAATCACCGAGGGTATCTGATCCGCCCGCCCCCGCACCGCCGTCGGTGGAATTATCACCGTCGCCGGAATCAAGACGGTTGTTTATGAGAATATGCGGCTGAAGTTTCCTCATTTTTTCAATAAGTCCTACCGCATCGATATCTTCAGAAGTTTCGCCCCACATTCCGTCAAAGAAAAAGTGGTCGATCCGGCCGTAATTGGTAAGAAGCTCACAGACCTGATTATGTATGTATTCCCTGAACTTTGCATATCCCTCGGGGTTCCTTTTTGCCCCTTCAAATTCCGCCGGGATGCGCCAGTCCATTATTGAATAGTAAAGTCCGACACGCAACCCCTCGGCACGGAACGCATCTACGAACTCACGGATAAAGTCACGTTTGGGCGCCTGCTTTGCGCTGCTGTAGTCAGTATAAGCTGTGTCCCACATGCAGTATCCATCGTGATGGCGGGTAGTCATGCAGGCATATTTCATTCCCGCCTTTTTGGCAACGGAAGCCCACACCTTCGGGTCATAATGCTCAGGGTTCCATTCACATGCCGCTTTGGCATACTCTTTCTGATCCATATGTTCACGCAGGAGCGCCTGCTCACCGTGTCCGAAGATCGAATACGGTCCCCAATGTATAAACATACCGAAACGGCTCTCAGGGAACCATTTCCAGTAATCGTGAAGAACAAATTTTCCCATAAATCTCTCCTTGATTTTTTTAGCCGAACTACGGAATAATTATACTAAATATTTTCTTTTTTGTCAAGACGGCGACCGTGACATAGCACGATCGCCGCCGTAAAATATTCAGTCTTTAATCACTTTGCAACTCTGAAAATAAAGCTTTCCGCTGTTTCCATTTTCAAAGTATACTCCCCTTCTTTTGAAAGCTTCATCCTTTTGCATTTCTCTGCCGGAAGCCATTCACCGGTCTCGGTATCGAACCACTCAAGAGTCAGGTTGCTGAATTTAAGCTGAGAATACCTCTGAGAAGTCTTCTGGGGATTATACCACATTCTCGTATCCGTGATGAGGAAAGAACCGTCGGTATAGAATGTGATCATCGATCTGTTTGAATCGTTTTCCGTATCCACAGTTACATTATTTCCGAGATCACCGTATCCGGTATATTTTACTGCAAAACAGTTTGCGGCATCGGGATTGAAATGGAAAATCTCGCTGACTGTTTTCCCGGAAACAGCGCTCATAAGGGACAGCATATCCGGATTTGCCTCACTGAGAATTTCCGTTTTTGATTGAATGTTCCAATCAGTACCGACAACAGAGGTATCTGCCGCAGCACCTCCATCATAGTATGCGAAAACACATATCTGTTTTGCCCCGTAGGCAGCCGCAAGATTGTAAATATATCTCAGGCGCCTTGAATCAAGTCTTGCATTACCCTGGAGAAGGGAGAACTGGACAACAAAACGGATGTCTGTGTCATATTCTTTGGCATACTTGCGGATTATTTCATAGTTATTTATGCGGGTCAGTTCCGGAGAATCCCTGTCTATCATGTGATGAACATTGTTGATTCCGTCGCGTTCCCAGGAAAAAGTGACATCGTAATGGAAAACACTCAGATAGGAGGGTCTGACCACCTCCATGAACTTCTTTACATATGCCTCATACGCTTCATTTCCGCCGTTGCCGCCATATGAAGCACTGAACATATAATTGGGAAGTATGTTTATATTGGTCTTTCTTGAAGGGTCATACCTGCGGAAAGCATCAACAATAACTCCGAGTACGTCAAATTCACTTTCGAACGCACCATCCGCAATGTCCCACGTAGTCAGAGTCGAGCATCCTTCATATTCCTTGACAATGCGCTCTACGGTTTTGTAGATTTCATCCGTTTCCGGGCGCTTTTTAATAATGTCAGTTATCCGGCTGTCCACAACAGAGGCGGTATATCCGTGTTCCTTAAGTATGGGCTCAACCTTCTGCGCAAAATATTTTCCGTCACTGCACTTCAGTTGAAGCATGGTAAAACCGGTATAATCAACAGCCGCCAGATGGGTATCAAGATTTTCAACAAACTGCTCCGCGGAGGGACCGCCGACAAAGGTATAATCAAACTTGTCGATCTTTCCGCATTTTGCATCCTGCCAGGTTACATCATAAGTATTGGTCTTGATTTCATTGCCCTGTTCAGTCTTACAGCCGGCGAATACGGAAAGGCAGAGGACGACAGACAATAAAACAATAACGATCTTATTCTTCATTTCCGTTCTCCTTTACCATCTGTCAACATCAGTGGAAACCGGGATCATTCCTTCAGGATAATCAACTCCGTCCACAGGACCGATTTTTTCACTGGACTCATGGGGATACCATATGCCGTGCTTTATCAGGTCATTGAAAAGTTCTATCTTCTTTTCAAAATATTCAGTCTGAATATATTTCATTGTTCCGAGTTTCCAGAATTCAAAGGAAATACGTGATCTCTGAACCCTTTCAAGCCGGACGGCATCGTCAGCAACGGCTTCTTCCGCCGCATCCCAGAGCTTATCGGCATACCTGGTCTGTTCAATTGTCATATGCATCATGTCGGGAATATCCATACTGATGCAGCAGAGATGAACATCTTTCGTAGCTTCGGTCGTAAGTTGGATGTAATTATAGATATTCTCCCAACCATCACCGTAATAAGCTTTAAGAAAACCCTTCATTTCCGCATCATAGTCAATATAGGGATCCCACATAAGCTTTGCGAGAAGATAAGACTTGAGTTCGCCGAATTCAGGAGATTTGTCGTTATGGTGATCACCCTGTGCACGGAGTCCGGAAACCCCGTTCTCCGCCATGAACTGAACGTTGGGCTGAAGGGTGTCAAAATTTGCAAACGGAGCCAGGTAATGTCTGAAGCAGATGTCATAGTCCCAGACATATATATTGTCGGTAAGCTTACCCCAACCCACAAGATCTTCTACGAAGGAATACGTAGAGCCGTCACGGGTCCATGCGTTATACTGGCACTCTTCAAACGGATGAGAAAAGCAGGCGTGAGAAGAACACAAAACAACCATGACATTTTCTTCCGGAGCGGTTTTGCAGGGATGCGTTGAATAAATATATGCAAGTGTGCTTATGGTAACGTCGGGATATTTTTCGGCGACCGCACGAGCGACAGCATTGACAAACCGGATATTCGGCCCCGAAACGCTTCCCTCCTCTTCAATAACCTTCATACAGTTATCGCAGTGGCACCAGACGCCATTGTCATCCTGGGAAACAGTAACAACCTTCTGCCCGGGATTTTCCTCAATATATTTCAGAACGTTTTCGGTAACAATAGCAAGAACATCGGGATTGGTCAGGCATAAATTTCCGTCGGTACCCCCCTGACGCTTCCCGTCCTCATTAAGGGCAAAATACTCCGGGTGCTCTGCGCCGTAAACCCAATAAGAACAGAGTCTGTTGAATGAATGAGCCAGTTCGGGACACATTATACCGCCGAATGAAGCAAACGAACTGCCGGGATCCGATTCATCAACGAGAGACTTCCCGAAAGTATCAACGTTCTGTTTATTGAATGCGGACCAGCCGATATCATAGCCGGTACTGTACCAGTATGAATCCCTTATCGTAATTTTAGGGGTATAGCTTTTTTTCAGGTCTGAGGGAACAGAAATACTTTTTGTCTCGGGGATAACCTGGCATCCGGGCGCATACCACTTGACCCCAAGGTAATCTTCGAGGTAGGAATACACACCGTAAAGAGTACCGGCCCTTTCTCCACCGGAAATAAAGAACTTATCGCCTGTAACATGAAGACAGTATCCATCGTCTCCCAAAGCAGAGTGATCGGCGCTACCTTCATCGCTGTCCTCACGGTTCGTTTTTCCCACGACTATTTCTTTGTCAACAGGAGCTTCAGCATCTGTCTTCACCGGAATCTCACAACCGGAAATCTGCCTGAGAAAACTCTGCAACTCATTGGCAGCATTAATCTCCGTAGCTGAGGCATTTTCTCCCCGGATAATAACATAGTCACTCTTGCCGTCAACAATAAGACTTATTGTGTCATTTTTAGGTGAGCATGCTGAGAATAACAGCAGAGACAGTAACAAAGTCACGATCAAAAACAATAAATTTTTCTTCACCGGTGGTCCTCTCTTTGCCTCGCGGCAATCACATATTTACCGTTATATTATACATTATTCAGTACAATTTGTCAATACTTCTAAACAATTATTGTACTATCAGGATAAATTTCCAAAATAAACACATACAAAGTGACAACAGAATTAAAACCGGTAAATATAACAAAAAAGAGAGAAGACATAAATCTTCTCTCTTTGTGTCGGCATTGACCTATTTTCCCGGGACGTTGCCATCCAAGTATCTTCGGCACCGGTGAGCTTAACTACCGTGTTCGGAATGGGAACGGGTGGATCCTCGCCGTCATAAACACCGACTTTCCTCTTTTAAGGAGCTTTCACTCCCTTGAAGGTCGTACCTTCAAAACCGAATAACACTCATTTCTTGTGCTTAAGTCCTCTTAGCCTTTTACAATCTCTGTTCAAGTAAAAGTTCTTCTATCCATTGAATCTAAGTAACCTGCATCGCCTTCTGCGATTCAGGTCAAGCCCTCGACCTATTAGTATCAGTCGACTGAACACGTCACCGTGCTTACATCTCTGACCTATTACCACGTAGTCTTCGTGGGGTCTTACTGACTTGCGTCATGGGATATCTTTTCTTGAGGTGGGTTTCACGCTTAGATGCTTTCAGCGTTTATCCCTTCCGCACGTAGCTACCCAGCTGTGCCACTGGCGTGACAACTGGTGCACCAGAGGTGCGTCCATCCCGGT
>ERZ779889.262-NODE-262-length-72000-cov-11.109973_pt1 | contig 72000 bp, 52 predicted proteins | sample MGYA00511030_ERZ779889 | MGnify/ENA primary metagenome ERZ779889 (study PRJEB29588, sample SAMEA2160616) | human gut metagenome | biome: human gut; feature: human-associated habitat; material: faeces | place: Denmark | collected 2008/2010 ... | reverse complement strand
GCAAGGCCCCTCCCGCCACACGCGCACCCATTTCCCGTAAACATCTTTTAACACCCAAACAGCAAAAATTCCCATATATTGATTCATTCTTAATCTATATAGTGCGTATACTTTAAAATTTTCATATCCTAAACATATGCTATAAGTACACATCACTCCTTTACAATCTTATATTCTCAACGAAGTTTAAAATATTTTATCGCAACAAAATTAAAAATGGATATTATTGCATATTTTTTTATTATTTTTGCAAATAGCATCTTTTGCTTGATGTCAAAATAAATCTAAAAAACGCTACAATTTCAGTGCATTATATCTCCAAATATATGAAGACAAACAAACCAAATTTATGAGCATATCAGCATATTAACACAGACCTTATAAAAAAGGAAACTTCTTCATGTGTCAAATGCCAAACAATAACAGAACAAGCAATTAACCTAAAGCAACAACTTTATTATGCCTCTAACTCCAGACATTATAGCAGCAACAGACAAGGCCGCCACAAACTCCAGTTATTTATTTGAAGCCATAAAAACATCCTTATGGAATCTTAATTTGCCTTCCTTAAATCTTATCAATGTCGTATTCTTGATAATCGTATTGACCTGTATAACATCATTATATATACTATCGAAAGAAGCAGTTGAACTGTTCAATAAAAACAAAAACAACAGAACCAATGCCTCTGCATTCGTAAATATTATCTTGCCTAAAGCAGCTTGGTTTGTATTCTCTTTTGGAGTCGCAATATACTATATAGGATATGATTATGGCGGAACTGATGGCAATGTCATCACGCTCACATTACGCTCAGTACTATCAGGATTTGAAATGTTTCTATCAAAGTCCAATTTAATAGGCATTGCCGAAAATTGCAAATCCAACACTTGGTACATGTTCTGCTTCGCCCTCATTCATGCCTTAGCCATAATAATAAGCATGATATTTGCCGTCGCATGTTTTTGGAAACGCATCATAGATTGGTTCTGGGCTACCATATGGCAGCACTCAACCTCCAAATCCAAGCTAAACGTGTTTTGGGGCCTTAACGAAAAAAGCATCCTCTTGGCTAAAGACATCTATACTGCGTCTAAAGGCAAAGAAAGAATTATCTTTATCGACATTCCTCAAGAAAACAATGAACAGACATCCGGGCAAAGCTTCAGCGGCATAATGGGCCTATTATCGTACAAGAGCAACATACTAAAACAAATTTCCGATATAAAATTTATCCTGCTACGAAGTTCTTTATCCCTTGATTCCATTGACATGATATCCAAAGGAATCCTTCAAAACATGAACCTAAGAAAACTTGACAAAATCATGCGCAAATCAAGCGCTGTAAACTTTTTTATCCTATCGAATGATGAGGTCTCAAACATGCACGCCGCAATCAACCTGCTAAACAGCGAAATTAAAGCAACGATTAACCGTTTATATTGTTCGACAAAAAATACAAAAGAAACTGCACTACTTGCCGCATGTTCAAATGGCAAATTACAAATTATAGACGATTCAAAAGCCGCAATCATGGAATTTGCCATGCGAAAAGATAAAAAAGGCAATTGTCCAGCCCAGCCCATAAACTTTGTTGAAATAAACAAACAATTAGGATGCGTGAACTCTGAAAAGCCATTCACCGCTTTTATCATCGGGTTTGGCACGACAGGCCAAGAAACATTACGGTTCCTATATGAATTTTCAGCTTTCCCCGACTGTAACGGACATAAAACACCGATAGAACTCCATGTATTTGACAATAGAATCAATGAAATTAAAGGAGAACTATACCAAGATATACCAGCATTGCCTAAATTGGAAGCCATAAACGAAATTACATTCCATCCATGCAATGCAGGCTCATTAGAATTTGGAGAAATATTGCACATGCTTGTCGACAATTTAAATTATGTCGTCATTGCCACAGGGAAAGATGAAAATAATTTACATATTGCCACCATGATATACGAATACGCCATGCAGCATAGAACTGACAGATTCGACAAATTCAAAATACTTATCCGCCTATGTGATTCCAACAATGAATTCAAATTCAAAAAAACAATAGAATCATACGCCGACAACTGTTATCCAGCAATTGAATACTTCGGAAATCCCAAAGACATATATACAAAAAAGTGGCTATTGGATGAAGAAGAAGACACAATGGCCCACAGATTCTACGAATCCTATTGCATCGCTTCAAAAGAAGTATACAAATCCCATGACATAAGAATAAATGAAGAAATCAATAAAGAACAAATAAAACTACTCGGATACCGAAGAATAAATAGGAAATTAGCTCAAGACAGAGCCAACTGCAAACACTGCTACACAAAAGAAATTTTACTCGGGCTACATGATATGCCCAATGCCCCAGAACTTCCTGTATGGCCTTTTTCAATTGAAAATCAAAGTTCAAATGTCTCGACAAAACAAGAATGGCTCAAACGACTGATTAATGTCTCAATATGTGAACACCTGCGATGGAACGCATCCCACTTGATGATGGGATATTTACCAATGACGCTTGAAGAGGCAAAAGAAATTAACGACACATGTAATGAAAAGGCAAAAAAGCACCTTTGCATTGTAAATTGGGACGAATTGCCCAAAATCCCCGACTACAAGAGATACGATTACATGGTAGTAATCACAACAATAATTCGATATTATGAACTTAAAAGTCAAGATTGCTAATTGCAATATTATCAAAATGTTCAAGCAACTCTGGGCATGGACCTGCAAACATTTTGACAAAGCCTTCTACAAGGGAGGCTGGAAACAATTCATGTGGCTGACTTCTTTTATTATCGTTATAGGTGGAGCAGGACTGCTTGCATCATCATTTTTTGACGTAAAAGGATGGCGAGTCGTGGAATTACTACTCGACCCCGGCTCTTTCTGCAATTCCAGCGACAATGGTGGAAATGTATTGTTCCAATTAGCAATAACTCTCGCCGGAGCCGTAGTTTTCACAAGCCTGCTAATAAATGCAGTAGGCAACTTCCTTGAACGACGAATAGACCGATATAGAAATGGAGGTATAGCCTATGAAGTGGACGACCACATTCTGATAATCGGAGCAAGAAGCATGCTGGCAAATTTAATAAAGACCCTTCTAGGAAAGCCTGAAAATACAAAGCGTGACATAGTCATACTCACATCAAAAGATGCAGAAGAGGTGCGATCATATATTTTCTCTGAGATTCCAAAAGAAAAATCCCGTAATATCTATGTGTACTTCGGCAGTCGTACAAGAAAAGAGACTCTTGACAAACTGGATGCACACCAATCCAAAACTATCTACATCTTAGGCGAGGATGACGAGCCTGCGCATGATTCCGTAAATATGAAATGTTATGAAATATTAAAAGAAACCTGCCGTAACTCACGTCGCATCATCGACTGCTTTATGGTTCTCGACCGACTCACTTCCATTCAACTTTTCTACTACAAACAAGACAACACCTCTTCGGGCATGCTACGACTTACAGTAATAAATTCTTTAGAGAATGTCGCCCAACGAGTACTGGTCAGCAGATTTTACCGGGATGGAAAACTTTATCCATCATTAGATCGAAATGGCTTAACCGCACGCGATGACAAATTTGTCCATTTCATAATAGTTGGGATGTCTCCAATAGGGTATGCCATGGCTGCCACTGCCGCACATGTATGCCACTTCCCTAATTTCCATAGCAAAGGGTTGCGAACCAAAATCACATTCATACATGCAGATATAAAGCAGGAAATGAATTTCTTCCTCGGCCGTTACAATGCATTGATGAGCCTGTCTTATTGGAAATATGTTAATTTTGAGAATCCCGACTTGAGCACATCCTCTTTCCCAAATAAACGATATATTTCTCCCACACATGATGAAAAAGGATTCCTTGACATTGAATGGGAATTTTTGGACGGGGGAATAGAGACTCCTGACGTGAGAAATTACCTCGAAGAATGTGCATTACGCAATGACAAATCAGAAATATTGACCATCGCCCTATGCGACAACGAACCCGAAACGAATGCTTCCATTGCATTATTCCTTCCGGAAATAATCAGTGAGAAGCAAATCCCACTTCTCGTTTACCAACCAGGAGGCGACCAGATATTACGAGTAGTAAACGACTCTGTACTTTTCTCCAACATTTTCCCATTTGGCATGAAAACAGATGCATTCGACATTCATTACCATGAGCGCATGCGACATGCCCGAAGAATCAAATATCTATATGACCAGGGCGAAAATTTCACAAAAATGCCAAAAGACGATGAATTGACCGAGAATTGGTTTGAAACTCAATACGCATTCCAACAGTCCAACATGTATGCGGCAAATTCCATTCCGTTCAAACTTAGAAGCATGACACACGACAAAAGCAAAGAACCATCCAAAACCGAGATTGAGCTTATGGCAAGAACAGAACACAACCGCTGGAACATGGAGCGGCTTCTGATGGGTTTCCGTCCATACGAATTCTCTGAACGCATTGAGTTCAAGCAAATTCTTGTTTCTGAGAACACCGAAGTCATTGAAAATCTGGAGACCAACCTGAACGAAGCAAAGACAAAGCTATTCAAGCACATGGATATTGCCCCATATGACGAGCTACTCGAAAGCTCAAAAAAATATGACCGCGCCATCATCAGAAACATCCTAAAAGTGCTACAAAATAATTAAACCGCAAAACTTTTACATTACACCTACTTCATAATAACATCAAAACAACCAAAAATGACATGGACGACAACAACTTTTTATTAGACGACAATCTCGATGATATAATACTTGATCTCAATGAGGAGGACGCAGAATGGGATACATTTATCGACCAAATAATCCAAGGTAATGTAATACCTGTCATAGGCCCTGAAATTTTATGTGATAAAGGGAATCCCCATAAAACTATACTAAATTATTTCGCCAAGAAGTTTAATATCTCATCGCCTATAGAATCATTCTCAGAATTAATCTACCACAAAAATTTCACCAAACATAACCAAAAAGATTACATATACTCTTATATCAATCAGATACTGTCAAGGAGCAGATTCACTCCATCCAAGCTTTTGTATGACTTGCTAAGCATTAAACAATTCCCATTTGTCATTACTACCTCTTTCACGTCTATTGTGGAAAACGTGATGCAAGAAATTTGGGGTAGTAAATTAAAAATAATGCACTTCAACAATAATCCCATAGAAAATCAAGACATCAGGGACGACATTGACTTGCACGCCCCTACTGTCTACTATATGTTTGGAAAAGCCGGAGATAGCGCACATCGTTATGTCGTTACCGACATCGACATGCTTGATTTCTGTTCGTCATGGATTGCCGATACCGAAGGTCGACCAAGCAATCTTGTCAGCAGCCTGAGAAACAAATATTTATTAATGATTGGCAACAGCTACTCAGATTGGCTTTTCCGCTTCATCTGGTATTCTTTACGCAAATCAGGCTCTGGAAGCGGGATGTATGCTTGTGAAAATATCGAAGACGATCTGTCTCGTTTTCTGCAAAGGAATCAGACCCTACTAAGAAGGCCGCCACAAGAAACCATCGACACTATGCGAACCAGATTGAATGAAAAGCTAAACGAAAGGAGACATGATATTGACATGAAATTCAATACTGTGGGATATGGTGCCGATGTATTCATCTCTTATTCAAGACGAGATGACGCCATTGCCAAGAAGTTATATGACATACTGACTGAACAGGGAATAAATGTATGGTTCGACCGTAACAACATAACAGCAGGAGGAAAATTCTTGGAAGAAATTTGTCAGGGTGTCAGAACTGCAAAATATTTCATACCGATTCTCTCTTCAAACATTGAAAGAGAAAAAAACGAGCAACATGTATATCGTACAGAGTGGGATGAAGCAATACAGACAAACATACGCTATGGACGGACTTATATTATTCCAATATCCGAAAAGGGCTTAAACTTCTATCAAGCATCCATTCCCGAGAGACTAAGGCAGCACAATGCCCTGGAATATGCCAGCATTGACGACATGGATGAGATTGCAAACAAGATTATTACAGAAATAAACAGACCTCAATAACATGAAGCAAATAAATCAAAATCCGTGGTTAGGATTAAAAGCCTACGATGAAGGTTCTACACTTTATGGCCGAGATGAGGACACCATAAATCTTGCCCAATTGGTATTTTACCACATCGGCACGGTTTTATATGGGAAATCAGGCATCGGCAAGTCTTCATTATTGAATGCCAATTTATTACCTATGGCTCGCCGTCATGGCATAACCCCTTTATACATACGGCTCGACCACCATGAAAATGCGCACCCCTATGCAACCCAAGTGATAAATGCCATCAAGAATGCAGGTATAACCGTCAAGGAAATAGTCAAGCCAAGTTCACCCACACCATTGTTTTGGGAGTTATTTCATTGCTATGAATTTATCAAGAGCGACAAAAAGGCTTCGCTTCTCATCATATTCGACCAATTTGAGGAGATATTTACCCTGCAACAAGATCAGGAGAAACGTCTCGCTTTCTTCAAAGAAATGGCCGACTTCCTTAATGACATAAAGCCGGCACAATTGACGCAGGGAGATTCCCAAACCGACCAAAACAAAGAAACCGAGCCCGTTTTGGATTTTGATGAACTGAATACCAATGACATCGATTTTCATATACCTGAAGAATATCAAAAAAAGTATGTCGACGATAATGAAATTCATCTGCTTTTCTCATTAAGGGAGGATTTTTTGTCCGAATTTGAATATCACACGACCTCTATTCCGTCTCTAAAGCAGCACCGTTATGGATTGCGTCCTGTATCAGACAAAGAAGCCGAAGAGATTATTACCTTGCCAGGAAGAGACTGCCTCCCTGTCGACAAAGAGGAGCGAGAAAAACTTATTACAAGAATCATAGATTTCTCAAAAGAAGGTGACTTGAAGCAAATAAACACACTGCTCTTGTCGCTCACATGCTATCTTCTTTATCAAAAGGCACAAAAACACGAAAGTGACAGATTATCTCTCCAAGATTTCGAGCAAATGGGGTCAAATCTTTTATTAGAGTTCTATGAGTCCTTGAAACTTGACAAAAAAACACAATCAGTACTGGAACAACGCTTGATCGATTCCAACGGACGAAGGAATACTATCAATCGTGACGAAATAGCTGATCTCTTGCCCAATTGGGAAGAATTGACAAAAGGTGACAAGCGCATATTGCAGGTGAACACCAATAATAGGATAGAATTGATACACGACCTGCTTGCTTCTGCCATATATAAAACGCGAGAACACCGACAAAAAAAGAACAAAGGCCGCATACTGAAAATATGCCTGCTTGCCCTACTCGCAATATTTTTCACAGTGGGAATATTAGGTTCTGTTTTCACACTAAAAGATAATGACTTATATAAAAGAATCCCCATTAATCCCATAAAGACCATAGTATGGCCGAAAAATGAATTATGCGATTTGACGGATTCTAAATATAAATACATTGAGGATCTATTTTTTGAAGGCGGTGCAAATATTAACATATCAAATCATCCCAATCTCAAACGTATTAAAATATTAGGAGACTGCTATTGGATAAATTTAGAAAATTGTCCTAAGCTGCGATATGTAGAATTTGAGGATAGCATTAGCATCTCCAAATTAGAAATAAAACAGTGTCCAAACGCAAAACAAATATATCTGCCTTATGAAATTGGAGACATATCTACAGATAATGACGTGGAATTTTCTCCAAATACAAACAATAATACCTTAATAAATCACAATGGAACATTGTGGGACATTGAAAAGGGAGAAATCAAATATATTGACAATGCAAAAATAATAAACAGCCTCAATACAAACGGGAAAGTCTATGAAGATTTCCCACGACAAATGTATAATTGGAGTGGATTGAAAAAGGACAGTGTAAAATACAATGACATTTGGATTTATAGTTCTGACCTCAATAAGCTTACAAAACGAGACACCATCAGAGACACTGTGATAAACGGTCTCATAGTAAGGAATCATAATAAATACAAATATTCATCACACAAAGACATTGTTTTGGGATATGTCGGGAATGAAAGAAATACATTCGATTTGTCCGATTTAAAGGTTGCAAACTACGCTTTTATAAACTGTAAAAATTTGGAAAAGATTATTATTAACAAACATACTTCGTTTGAAGAACATCCTTTCCTTGGTTGTACCAATCTTAAGTCAATAATATTTAATCAAGACGATTTCATATCCCTCGATTATCATATCATACCACTATTATCTGCATTACAAGATGTGCCAAACGCCATAACATATGAAATTAAAGGCAATGGTCCTTTAATTAAGAGGGAAGATGGTGTAATCACTTATGACAGCATACCTGTGCTTATTTCAAATGAAAGCAATAAAACATTTGATATCAAAAGGAGTAACGACACCACCTACATATGTACCCGTGGCTGGCTCTATGTAGAGAGCGAAAGAATTGTTGGTGGTTATGGATTCCCAAACTTTGAAGATGCACAAGCAATTCAAGATTCAACAATCCACTTTGAAGTGACAGAAAATTTCTTAGATGCTAAAACAAGTATTTATCTTAAAGACACGTTCATAGATGGTAAAATACCTACCTACATCGATGTTGAATCTAAAATTTTATGCAAGGACCTTTCAGCCAGACAAAGACTATGGCGCATTAATTACCCCAATATCAAATTTAATCAATTAGCTGATTCTGTAAAAAAAGAGATTACCATAATAGTGCCTTATGGAAAAATAAATGACTTTTACAATGATGATGAATTTATAGGTTTTAAGGAAATAAAAGAGGCTTCATTTGTACAAACTCTCTATAATAACATGCAAGATACTATAATGAAAGGAGCATTCGGCTATTTACTTGGGAAACCAATCATTTTATCCGTATTAATACTCGTTATTGCAGTAGTCATGCTACTATGCTGGTATCTAAGCACAAAACGAATCAAGACAAGCTCCAAGCCATCACATGCCATGTTAAAAGGTTTTGGAGAATCATTGGCAATGATTATTCTGGCTTTTGTCGCATGGCTGGCTTTTTATTGGTTAGTATGGTTTTGGGGGTCTGATTTCGGCACACAGATGCCTAATACAACAGCTAAAACAATTCTAAGTAATATCTCAGGTATTATAGTTGCCATGCTGGCTCTATTCTTGATGTACAAAAATGCCTTATATCTGCTCAAAACGCTAAGAGTTAAAACAATAAAACATGATACGACGAAGTTTTTATTGCACCATAAAAAATCATTTATCTGTACATTTGCAATTATTGCGACATGCGTAATCTCAGGTGTTTTATATCAACACAGACAAGAAAAAATAGCTGCTGCGAACCATCTATTAGAGGTAACTTTTACAGATCTTAATAATGACATCTTCGGAAGACAAAAGGCAGCATTATATGTAATAAGCAATTATCTTAAAGACGACGAAGCTCCCACAAAAAATATTGAGGATGCAATGTTTGCTCGCTTAGATACTTTAGCTTATGAAACAAGATATGACATTGAACGACTTTTTGAAAAAAACAATAAAGCAAACAATTTGGCTTTAAGCCCCGACGAAACAAGACTGGCAGCAGCATATGGAAATGGCATCATAAACATCTACACAGCGGCCAATGGCCAATTTATAAAATCCATTGATTGCGGTAATGAAAACCTATATAATTGCAACTGGATAAATGATAATGCACTTATGGCCTCAAGCTGGGGAAGTGTTTATTTTATTAATATAAATGACTCCATAATTACTAAAAAAAATATAGGTTCTTATAACGAGATGGCAATTAATGGTCAAAACATCTGTTACATTCCTTGGCGTAATGATTCTATACTTGTCATGCAACCTGTAATGAACGGACAATTTCTCAAATCGGACACAATACATAATGAAGGTGTTGAAATCAAAGCAATTTGCGCACATAACGGCAATATTTTAATCGGCTCTGATGACGGAACTGTGAAAATGTATAATCCGCAAAGCAAAAATATATCTTTGCTATATTGTGCAAATTCCAAGATCCAAGCTATTGGAAACAATGATTCGATTATTGCATTTTCCACAAACGATTCTCTGTATATAATGAGACATAATGGTAACAAACAAGATATTAAATGCCACAATATAGAAAACATTTGCAATCTATGCATCTCGAAAGGTAACCGTATGATGATTATTCAAACCCAATACCCATCTAAGACATGGATTTCAGTAATTGACGATTCATTAAACCTAAAAGAAAATAATCGTTATATTAAAGAAATTCATAAAATAATAACATCTGCAGATGGGAAACGATTGTATATGATTGATAACGATAATATCATATATCGTATGACATATAAACCTTCAAAAGAGGGATTATTGGAAACTGTTATTCATAATTTCCAATTGGAGAACTACGAACTGACAGAAGGGGAACAGATTAAATACAAGCTCTATAATTAGAGCTGCTCTATAGTAAACAAATATAAAATCGTTCAACACATAATAATTGAATACTAAAATGGACAAAGGAATATTTGACAACATCATTGCTGCGGCAATAGACAATCCGCAATCACCTTATCATCGTTTAATGGACAAGGTGAGTAACATTGACACCGATTACTTTGAAGATATCATCCGTGACGAAAACACCCTGTCGCCCGAACTCAATCCGAAGCTTAAACAAAAAGTAATAAAAAGCATCGAAGGACAGGCACGTCAATTACTGTTTGATTCCGACTTGTCGGACAGAATCACTTCCGAAATTCTCAACCAGCTAAAGAATAAAAAAATTGCTGGTCAAATACTACTCAAAACAGCCGAAAAATTGCGAAAATATGCCAAAGACAGACTGCTTTTTATTCCGACTCAAAAACATGACGATGTCGAATTGGAGAAACTTTACGCGCAGGCTAAGAAAGTAACAATTTTAGAACATATAATGCAGAACAACCGTGCAGACATCATTGCATTCTACCATGCGCTTATGGAACAAACCGAGTGGGAATGCAAAGCCATGATAGAAAAACAAATATCACTATTTTTAGCCCAATTGGCCGAAAATATGGGTCAAGCAGCCATAAAAGAAACTCATGTTCGAAAAAATGGATATGTCCCTCAACCAATTGACACAGGCAATATCCGTTTGCCTGAAGAGTTGGAAGCATTAGTGGAAATGATGGCAAAAAACGTACATGAAATTTGGGCTGCTACTCGCATAAAGCAAGGGTGGACATACGGTTCAAAACGAGATGACAAACATAAAAAACATCCATGCCTCGTTCCTTACGAAGAGTTACCAGAAGAAGAAAAAATATACGACCGCAATACCAGTATAGAAACACTGAAATTTATTCTAAAAGCTGGCTTCATCATTTCCCCAAAGTGACAAGCCACAAAAAAGAAAGACGCCGAACCTTGACAAGATAGACAGGTTCAACGCCTTTTTTTGTGGAGCCGGAGGGATTCGAACCCTCGTCCAAACATGGAACTAATGAGCTTTCTACATGCTTATCCATGAGTTGATTGTCGGAAGCAGACTGGATCATGGCGACCAATCTGCAACTTATTCTGTAAAATTTCAGAACAGCTCCCAGACAAAACTGTCCCTATTCCCGATTAATGAGCACCACCGAGTCGATAAGCTACGGGAAATGAGCAATCGGGTGATGTCTTGTCTCCGCCACTGTGGCGGAGATTAAGCTGATCTACTATGCTTCAATCAAGCAGCAAGAGCGTAGTTATTTTCGCCAGATAAATTTTTGATGTCAAGATATTATAGAGCGTAGGCATCATGGCTCTGCATGCTTACACACCACTTCTACATGCTGTCAAAACCAGTCGACCCCAAATTTGGAACACATGTAAAATGCTGTATCAAACAGGCTGCAAATATATGTATATTGTTTTAATTGCAAGAGAATAATATTATTTATTTAAACTACTTTAACTATGACGAGGAGCAATTAAAGGTAACCAACCATAAAGCAATGCAGCAAGGCTTATGCCTAATGAGGTTTATAACAAAAATTCAAGCGTACTAAATAACTGATATAAGCCATATTACAAATTACACTCGTTTTTTTCTTAAAAAAGACCGGCCAAAAGTTGTATAATTAAAATTATTACCTTAACTTTGCACCCGAAATCAAGATGGTGAAATTAGCTCAGCTGGTTAGAGCGTCGGATTGTGGTTCCGAAGGTCAAGGGTTCGAAACCCTTATTTCACCCAAAGAATAGCGACATCGATTGACGATTGTCGCTATTCTTGTTTTAAGCCATTACGCAACCCACATAACGGATCCATGCATTCACCATTTTTGAAGAAAATTCCAGTGCGGCTTACTTAAAATTATAACATTCACAACATTGTAAGTACCAATAATTTTTACTATCTTGCGCATACGCTATACCAAAAACTGTAACAATTTTACAACTTCTTATACATTAACATACTTATGGAATTTTCTTTAAGCAATATCCTTCCAGAATACCCTAATTTCATAGAGGGCATAAGACGCGCCCCCGATCGTGGGTACACTCTCAATCGTGAACAAACAGCCCTCGCATTAAAAAATGCCTTGCGCTACATTCCCGAAGAATTGCATGAGCAACTCGCTCCCGAATTTCTTGAAGAATTGCGCACTCGCGGACGCATCTACGGATACCGATACAGGCCTCAAGGCGACCTGAAGGCAAAACCAATAGACCAATACAAAGGGAAATGCATCGAAGGCAAGGCTTTCCAAGTGATGATTGACAACAACCTTTCATTTGACGTAGCATTATATCCTTATGAACTCGTCACTTACGGCGAAACCGGACAAGTGTGCCAAAACTGGATGCAATATCGACTGCTGAAAATGTATCTTGAGGAGTTGACACAAGAACAGACGTTAGTAGTGGAAAGCGGTCACCCTCTCGGGCTATTCAAGTCAAAGCCCGAAGCACCTCGTGTCATAATCACCAATGCAATGATGGTCGGAATGTATGACAACCAAGAAGAATGGCACACTGCAATGCAGCTTGGTGTGGCCAACTACGGGCAAATGACTGCCGGAGGTTGGATGTACATAGGTCCACAAGGAATAGTTCACGGTACTTTCAACACGCTATTGAATGCCGGACGCATAAAACTCGGAGTCCCTCAAGACGGTAACCTCGCCGGGTTCTTGTTTGTTTCCTCAGGACTCGGCGGAATGAGCGGGGCTCAACCCAAAGCAGCAGAAATGGCCGAAGCTGCCGCAATAATAGCGGAAGTCGACATGTCGAGAATAAAAACACGGCTCGACCAAGGTTGGGTTGGATGCGTAACCGAATCAATCCCAGAAGCATTAAACATAGCCGACAAAGCCAAAAGAGAACAAAAACCAGTGTCTGTGGCTTATCATGGCAATATCGTGGACCTGCTTGAATATGCCGTGACAAATAACATACATATCGATTTGCTATCCGACCAGACATCATGCCACGCCGTATATGATGGCGGATACTGCCCCGTTGGACTCTCTTTTGAACAACGAACAGAAATGCTGCACAATGACCATGCGCAGTTCAGAAAACTCGTAGACAAATCCCTCAGAAGACATTACGAAGCAATAAAGCACCTCGTGGACAAAGGAACTTATTTCTTCGATTACGGCAACTCGTTCATGAAGTCGGTCTACGATTCTGGCGTAAAAGAGATTGCCCGTGACGGCTCGGACAAAAACGGATTCATATTCCCAAGCTATGTCGAAGACATTATGGGACCAGAGCTGTTTGATTATGGATATGGGCCATTCCGATGGGTATGCCTGAGCGGAAAACATGAAGACTTGATAAAAACCGACCATGCCGCAATGGAGTGCATCGACCCGACTCGCCGCGGACAAGACCTCGACAACTACAATTGGATTCGCGATGCCGAAAAAAACAACCTTGTCGTTGGCACTCAAGCTCGCATCTTATACCAAGATGCCATAGGGCGCATGAAAATAGCCTTGCGCTTCAACGAAATGGTACGCAATGGAGATGTGGGACCAATCATGCTCGGACGTGACCACCATGACGTGAGCGGAACAGACTCGCCATTCCGCGAGACTTCAAACATCAAAGACGGAAGCAACATCATGGCCGACATGGCAGTGCAATGCTTCGCAGGCAATTGCGCTCGAGGCATGAGTCTCGTTTCTTTACACAATGGCGGAGGCGTGGGAATAGGCAAAGCCATAAACGGAGGCTTCGGAATGGTGTGCGACGGGTCTAAACGTGTTGACGACATCCTCCGTTCAGCCATGCTATGGGACGTGATGGGCGGAGTTGCACGCCGCTCATGGGCACGGAATCTGCACGCCATGGAAACAAGCGCAGAATTCAACAATACTCATGGCGATTATTACCACATCACCATGCCACACATTGCAAATGATGAATTAATTGAAAATCTGATATAACAATAATACAATGGATAAAATAATGGAATGCGTGCCAAACTTCAGCGAAGGGCGCGATTTAAATAAGATAGAAGAGATTGTATCTCCCTTCAGGGGACGAAAAGGAGTAAAATTGCTTGACTACAGCAATGATGAAGACCACAACAGGCTTGTAGTGACAGTGGTCGGCGAACCTGCCCAGCTGCGCGATGCGGTAATAGAAGCAATAGGCATCGCTATAAAACTCATAGACTTGAACCACCACACCGGACAGCACCCTCGCATGGGAGCCGTAGACGTGGTACCATTCATTCCAATCCGCAATGTCACGATGGACGACGCGATAAATTTGTCAAAGGAGGTCGGAGCCGAAGTTGCCAAGCTCTACAATTTGCCGGTCTTTCTTTATGAGAAATCAGCCACCGCTCCTCACCGAGAAAATCTTGCAGCCATACGCAAAGGTGAATTTGAAGGAATGGCCGAAAAAATAAAGCAACCTGAATGGCACCCCGATTTCGGGCCGATCGAGCGGCATCCGACAGCAGGAACGGTAGCAATAGGTGCAAGAATGCCTCTTGTCGCCTACAACATAAATCTTAGCACTCCAAGTCTCGAAATCGCTCACGACATAGCCAAGAAGATAAGATTCATTGGCGGAGGTCTCAGGTACTGCAAAGCAATGGGCGTAGAATTAAAAGACCGTGGTATAACACAAGTGTCAATCAATATGACCGACTATACTCGCACCGCCCTATACCGCGCATTCGAACTCGTGAAAATCGAGGCTCGACGTTATGGAGTGAGCATCGTTGGCAGTGAAATCATCGGACTTGTCCCAATGGAAGCTCTTATCGACACTGCTTCATACTATCTCGGCCTCGAAAACTTCTCAATGCAGCAAGTTCTTGAAGCACGCATAATGGAATAAGTCATGAAAGGCAATCTCATAATATATAATGCCCGAGTGGTCACCCCTACCGGCACTGCGGCTTGCCGTGGGAAGGAAATGAAAAAACTTTCCATCATTGAAAATGCCTCTGTCGAGGTGACCGATGGCCTGATTACATATGTCGGAGCCAGACGAAATGAAGAACGAGAAGGATTTCATCATGGTTACATGCACATGAACGCGCATGGCAACTGTCTTTTGCCCGGATTTGTCGATTCTCACACACATTTCATTTTTGGCGGTGAACGTTCCGAAGAATTCTCGATGCGACTTGCCGGAGCCAGCTACATGTCAATCATGCAACATGGCGGAGGAATAGTCAGCACAGTAAAAGCAACCCGTTCATGCGACATAGGCACCCTTACTCACAATGCAAAAACACTAATCAAGCGCATGAGCGAGATGGGAGTGACCACAGTAGAAGGCAAAAGCGGATACGGGCTTGACTTGGACACTGAACTGTTGCAGCTTCGAGTCATGCAGCATCTTAATAATGACAATGATAAAAGAGTCGACATTGTACCCACATTCCTCGGAGCCCATGCCGTACCCGAAGAATTTGCCAAAGAAACCGACAAATATGTCGATTTCTTGATTGACGTGGTAATGCCCGAAGTTGCAAAAGAAAAGCTTGCCATATTCTGTGACGTATTCTGCGAGAAAAACGTCTTTTCATTAGAACAATCGCGCAAGATACTTGAAGCGGCCAAAAAACTCGGCATGAAACTAAAACTTCATGCCGATGAAATTGTCCCACTTGGAGGAGCAGGACTTGCCGCATCGCTGCATGCAACATCGGCCGACCACCTGCTACATGCTTCCGACAAAGACATAAAAGCCATGGCCGATGCCGGTGTAGTAGCAACATTGCTCCCCTTGACAGCCTTTGCCCTTAAAGAACAATATGCCCCGGCTCGCAAAATGATTGATGCAGGATGCGCAGTCTCACTTGCCACCGACCTGAATCCGGGAAGCTGTTTCTCCGGTTCAATACCCCTCACGTTTGCTCTTGCATGCATCAACATGGGAATGACCATAGAAGAAGCCATCACTGCGCTCACATTGAACGGAGCTGCGGCTCTCGACTTGGCCGAATCCATGGGGAGCATCGAAGTTGGCAAAGCCGGAGATTTCGCATTACTCAGCACATCAAATTATCATTTCCTCACATACTACATCGGAATGAATTGCGTAAGCCACACCATAAAAGGAGGCGTTATTCTTCCTAATAACAATTATTTCACGACATTATGTTAATCGACAATACTGTAAAAGATTTTCTTTACAAGGTAGCCGGTAACGACCCTGTCCCGGGAGGAGGGAGCATAGCCGCTCTCTGCGGAGCAGTTGCGGTTTCCCTCGGGGCAATGGTAGCCGGCCTTACATTAGGCAAAAAGAAATATGCCGACGTTGAATGCGACATGTTGAAAGCCCGAAACGAGTTTATCGGCGCATCCCAATTCTTCATGGATGCAATAGACAAGGACAGCGAGGCTTACAGGAAGGTGTTTGAATGTTTCAAGATGCCAAAATCCAATGATGAAGAAATCGCAATCCGCGACAAGTCCATCCAAGAAGCAACCATACATGCAGCAACAGTGCCGATGGATGTTGCACGACAAGCATGTTCCATAATGAATACAATAAACATGGTTGCCGAAAAAGGTAACCGCAATGCAATTACCGATGCTTGCGTGGCAATGATGTCGGCACGAAATGCAGTTTTGGCCGCGCTGCTCAACGTCAGGATAAACCTTACGTCAATCCACGACAAAGCTATTGCCATGTCTATGCAAAATGAAGCTGACCAACTTGAGAAAATAGCCATTGAAACTGAAAAAACATTGCTTAACCGCATAAACAAAGAATTACACTTATGAACAACATATATCAAATAGGCTCAAGCGAACTTTCATTTGAACTTATAGAACATATCATAAATGAAAACATAAAACTCGAGCTTGCTCCCGAAGCAAAAGAAAGAATTGAAAAATGCCGCAATTATCTTGACAAGAAAATTGCAACGTCACAAGAACCGCTCTATGGCATAACAACAGGTTTTGGCTCCCTGTGCAACAAAAACATTTCAAGTGATGAACTCGGCACATTGCAAGAGAACCTCATCAAGAGCCATGCATGCAGCGTGGGCGAGGAAGTGCGTCCTGTAATAGTAAAACTTATGATGTTGCTGAAAGCCCATGCACTGTCGCTCGGACATAGCGGTGTTCAAGTCGTGACAGTCCAACGCATCCTCGATTTTTTCAACAACGACGTCCTGCCCATAGTGTACGACCGCGGCTCGCTCGGCGCATCGGGCGATTTGGCTCCACTTGCCAATATGTTCCTGCCACTTATAGGCGTAGGGGATGTCTATTATAAAGGTAAAAAACGTGAAGCCATAAGCGTTCTCGACGAGTTTGGATGGGAACCTGTCAAGCTGATGAGCAAAGAAGGCCTCGCCCTGCTGAACGGTACGCAATTCATGAGCGCAAATGGCGTATTTGCAGTCCTCAAGGCTCAACGTTTGTCACGTCGAGCCGACTTGATTGCGGCATTGTCGCTTGAGGCCTTCGACGGCCGCATAGACCCATTCATGGACTGCCTTCAAAAGATACGCCCGCACAAGGGACAAATCGAAACAGGGGAAAACTTCAGGAAATTGCTTGAAGGCAGCGAACTAATCAGCGGATACAAAGAACATGTGCAAGACCCCTACTCATTCAGATGCATTCCACAAGTACATGGAGCTACAAAAGATGCCATCAGGTATGTTTCATCTGTCCTACTCACCGAGATAAATTCAGTAACCGACAACCCTACCATATTCCCTGACGAAGACATCATAATATCGGGTGGTAATTTCCATGGCCAACCACTTGCCATCTCCTACGATTTCCTTGCAATTGCAATGGCCGAACTTGGCAATATCTCCGAACGCCGCACGGCACAACTCATAATGGGCTTGCGAGACCTTCCAGAGTTTCTCGTTGCAAATCCCGGCCTTAACTCAGGGTTCATGATACCGCAATATGCAGCCGCATCAATGGTAAGCCAAAACAAAATGTATTGCTATGCGGCATCGAGCGACTCCATCGTTTCAAGCAACGGACAAGAAGACCATGTAAGCATGGGAGCGAATGCAGCTACCAAATTATTCAAGATAATGGATAACTTGGAATATATTATTGCCATTGAATTGATGAACGCCGCGCAAGGCATTGAATTCCGTCGCCCTCGAAAGACATCGCCCATACTTGAGCATTTTCTCAACGAATATCGCAAAGAAGTGCCATTTATAAAAGAAGATATAGTAATGTACAAGGAAATACAAAAAACAGTCGCTTTCTTAAATCGCAGCAAATTTGACTTCTAACCTAATCCTGCATAAGACTGAAATGGGATGCCCGCAAATAAACGAGCATCCCATTTTACATTTATCGTTATCATTCCCAAAAATCAGAAATGACTGCTACCATCAAAACAATGTGTGCATATCTTGCATTTCGGCAATCCTATTGCTTCGACAAGCATTTCCACAGTGTTGAATTTCAACGATGACAATCCAAACCTGTCGGCTATGATTTGCACCATTTTTTCATACTCCGGAGAACCCGTGCGTGCATATTTTTCAAGGTTCTTGTTTTCATCACCTTCAAGTTCCTTTATTATGCGGCGAGTTATAAGTTCCATAGGACTCTTGGATGCCGTAAAGCCTATGAACTGGCACGGATATATGAGTGGAGGACAAGCTATACGCATGTGCACTTCTTTTGCTCCGTAATCATAAAGTATTTTCACGTTATCGCGCAATTGCGTGCCTCGCACGATGGAATCATCGCAAAATAGCAAACGCTTTCCTTCCAGCATTGCCCTGTTTGGTATTAATTTCATCTTAGCCACGAGATCGCGCATTGATTGATTGCTCGGTGTGAAGCTACGCGGCCATGTAGGTGTATATTTTGAGATTGCCCTATGATAAGGCACACCCTTGCCCTCGGCATATCCAAGAGCCATTCCTACTCCGGAATCAGGAATTCCACACACGCAATCCACATCCGACGTGTCCTTTTTTCCCATATTCAAGCCGCACTTGAACCTCACTTCCTCGACATTTCTGTTTTCATAACAAGATGTCGGGAAACCATAATATACCCACAAGAAAGAGCATATCTGCATCTCTTTTTCGGGTTCGCGCAATTGCGTGACACTATCGGCAGTAATCTTGACTATCTCACCGGGTCCTATATATCGCTCTATCTCATAATCAAGATTCGGGAAGCTGCTCGACTCGCTCGTCACAGCATAGGCACCATCCTTCTTGCCAAGCACTATCGGAGTCCTGCCCCACTTGTCGCGTGCGGCAATAATACCGTCGCCCGTCAACAACAACATTGAGCAAGACCCCTTTATGTTCCTAAACACATTCTCTATGCCATCCACAAAATCTTTTCCTTGGATGATGAGCAGTGCTATAAGTTCTGTTTGGTTGGTTTTCCCCGAGCTCAATTCAGCAAAATGCATGTTTTTTGCCAACAATTCAGCCTCAAGCTCGTCAAGGTTTTCAATCTTCGCTACAGTCACTATGGCAAACCGCCCAAGGTGAGAATTAATCACAATCGGCTGGGCATCTGTATCACTTATTATACCTATTCCCGAATTACCTTCAAACTTGCCAAGCTCTGCTTCAAATTTAGTCCTGAAATAAGAACTTTCAAGATTATGTATCGACCTTAAGAATCCCTTGCCTTCACTGTATGTTACAAGACCTCCTCGTCGCGTTCCCAAATGCGAATTATAGTCTGTTCCATAAAACAAATCGGCTATACAGCTCGTCTTAGAGACTGTTCCGAAAAAACCTCCCATATATTTTTGATTTAATAATTCCTAACTTCGAAAAAGATGTGCAAAATTACAAAAAACCGCCACATTATCAAATGTCTCCACACAATAATGCCATGGCATCGTCACGGCCGGCATTTATCAGTGCCGGATAGTGGGCATCCGAATTTATCAACAATGTTGCACCGCTGCGCTTAAGCAAATCAAAATATTTCAAGTTCGGGAAAAAACGATGATGCTCTTTCCAAGCCTTCGTGTTCACCTCGATAACGAGATGATTATCCATGACCGCTTCAAATAATTGCATGAACAATTCCTCATACCACGCTTCGTCTTCGATGCCTTCCTTGAAGTGCCCCGCATTATGACCTATCTTGTCAAGATGGCCTATCACGTCAAATCCGCCGGCTTCAACCATGTCAATCGATTGCTTGTAGAAACTGCGTACTACAGCCTCAATGTCGTTATGGAAAAATATCTGCATTTTTTCCTTAAACGTCTGGAAACGCCCATCTACATCGATATACTTATCCTCCTCGTCAAAAGCCGGTATGAAATGAACCGAACCAATTCTATAGTCCAACGGAATAGTATCGAAATAAGGATTGGAGGGTCCCCAATCTTTGCTGATATAATCGATTTCCATCGATGAGTACAAATTCAAACAATTTCCATAAATTGTTTTCAGGCGTTCAAATTCTGACATGTACTCGGCCACTGCCTCCCTGCTCATGTTACATGGAGATTCAAATGGAATGGGAGAATGCGGGCTGAAACCATAATCGGTAAACCCCTCCTTCACGGCTTCTTCAACAAATTTTTCCATTGGCGCATATCCGTCACAGAATTGCGTGTGTGAATGAAAATTATACAATCGGCTGCTTTTTATTATTCTTTCAAAGTCAATCATACCTTTCCACTTGCTTACAATAGTGACGGCATGCTCCATCGCATGCCGTACACCGTATGTTTAATTGCAGATTTATCAAATGCACATGCACCGACTCAGCTTATTTCTCGCACGACTGATGCATCGCCATATAAGTGTTTTATTTTGTTTCTGTATTATTGCCTCCTACAGGCTTGGCTATCGACTCGCGCATCGCAGTATCGGCTTCTATGTTCTTCATCTTGTAATAATCCATAATACCAAGATTGCCGTTCCTAAATGCTTCAGCCATTGCTTTCGGCACCTCGGCCTCGGCTTCAATCACTTTGGCTCGCGCCTCTTGTGCCTTTGCCTTCATTTCCTGTTCAAGGGCGATAGCCATTGCCCTGCGTTCTTCGGCTTTTGCCTGGGCTATGTTTTTATCGGCCTGGGCTTGATCCATTTGCAATGTTGCACCGATATTCTTGCCTATGTCTATATCGGCGATGTCAATCGACAATATCTCAAACGCAGTGCCCGAGTCCAAACCTTTTTTCAAAACAAGTTTAGAGATGGAATCAGGATTTTCAAGCACTTCCTTGTGACTCTCGGACGAACCTATAGATGACACTATGCCTTCGCCGACACGAGCAAGGACAGTGTCCTCTCCGGCTCCGCCGACCAATTGACGTATATTTGCCCTCACGGTCACTCTCGCTTTTGCTATCAACTGAATCCCATCCTTGGCAACGGCAGTCACCGGAGGCGTATCTATTACTTTTGGATTTACCGACATTTGCACGGCCTGAAACACATCTCGCCCAGCAAGGTCGATGGCAGTAGCCATCTTGAATTCCAAGTCTATATTGGCTTTGGCAGCCGACACGAGAGCATGTACCACTTTCTCTACATTGCCGCCGGCAAGATAATGAGCCTCAAGATCATCCCTGTTTACATCACCCAATCCTGCTTTATGGGCTTCAATCATGGCACGGACGATTACATTGGCCGGAACTTTTCTTATCCTCATAAGGAACAATTGCACAAGCGAAATACTGACTCCCGATACTCGGGCTGAAATCCACATGAAAAATGGGACATAATAAAAAAATATGGCCAATGCCAGCAATACGATTGCCACTAATAATATTAATGTTATTTCCATGATTAAAGATATTTATCGGTTTCTTAATTCAAGCTTTCTTATTTCATTTTCCACGCGCTCCCTATCGTCGAAGAATTTATCCACCTTGTTTTCAAGACGCAATATTTCCCCTCGCAAAGCTCCGCGCTGCACATCGGTAACTTTTGAATATTGCTCGCGAAGACGGTTCAAACGTTCAATGTCACTCTTCTGATTTTGAATCATTACCATCAATTCTTCCATGCGATGTCGAGCTTCGCTTGTCTTGAACTGGTCAAAACGAGTGTACACAACACCGTTGGTCAAATGGAATTCAAAGTCCTTCCGCTCTTTTTTCTCTATTGTCGAAATTGAATTTATATCGGCAAGCAATCCGGAGAAATCCGCGCCGTTCCATGTATCACTTATGTCGCGAATCGAAGCATACGACATGAGATTAGGATCGTCAGGGCTGTAGTTTTCCCTTACTTGATTAGGTATGTACACATATATAGTCACTTTCCCGGGAATGCGGTTCCTGTCGGTTGCCCACCATCCGGCACCGGTAAATTCATCTATTACAAGCATGTAATCATCAAACGGGGAATTAAATGGCATTCCTATGTTCTGCGGTTGATAAAATTCTCCTGTCTCTGAATCTTTACGGCTTATGAAGATGTCATAACCGCCAATTGACTCTTTTCCATTATTGGCGTAATACAATGTCAATCCGTCGGCCATCATGAACGGATAAGCAGAACTGCCGTCCATATTGACCGTCTCCGGCAATTGACGACCCGCATCCCACTTGCCTCCATAAAGCTCCACCGACTCATACAAATGTCTCACTCCTGCAGTATCTGCCTGGCTCCAAAACATGCTGGCCTTGCTTTCGGGCATATACACAACCATCATACTGTCTTCATCGACTTTAAATGGCAACGCTTCAGCTCCATTGAGCGAACCTGCGCTTGACGATAAACGGTAATTCCTGAAGAAATCTGATTTATCGACAACGATACTGTCTATAATAGTCACTTTTTCAACATGGTCGAGCATGACTTTAGCCTTGCTTATCGAGCCCGAAATGGCATCAACATCGGCAGGCATATCTTTTTTCAGCCTCGACATCTCTTTGGCATATAAGCCTAACATTTCTTCTGCCTCGTCGAAATCGTAATTATGGAAATCGATAAGGGCAAGATACTTGTAAGACTCGGTAACTCGCTTGCTTTTAGCAAACTCGAAATAAGGCTTGGCCTCGTCCATGCGACCAAGATTATACAAGCACACACCTATCCACTGGTTGACCGACGCATTTCGCTTATTTTTCCTATATTGCTCTTCGAGCATCGGCAAAGCCTTCTCATAGTCACCCGAGAGAAAAACCTCCTTTGCCTCATCGAGCGTTGCGCCAAATGCCAATGAAGCCGACATCAACATGCCTACGAGAAATAAATGTATTTTCATATATTTTTATATGTACTTACTAATCAATTTGAACTGTATTCAAAAATAGTGAAAGATGAACGCAGAGACAAGCAGAAAAACAGCGTTTTTTATGCTTGGATATGCTAAGCCGCATCCTATCTTATCCAAAGATACGCAAAATCTCGCTCGCTTCAAAATACTTATGCACGACATTTTATAAAATGCCATGCCTGACAAGCAAAATTTCCACGTTATTCTGCAACTTCCATCTGTCCACATCATTGCGATTGGACAATATTATTACGCGCACCAAACTACCGGCATATTTTGCCAAATAAGCCTGAAATCCGCCATTATCGCCGGTATGATATATTTTCACAGGCCTCCCTGGCGTATCATCAACAAACCAGCCATATCCATACCATGTATTAGCCCGGTTCTGATATGTAGAATATTGGCTACCACTCACTTTCACTTGCCTGCTGTAAGCATTATCAAGACTTGCAGCTCCTATAAACTCATGGCTCGACAACAAGGCTTCCCATTTCAGCAGGTCGCGTGCAGTGGAATAAATTCCTCCATCAGGACGTGTGGCAAAAAACGTTTCCTCGCCATAATCACACTCTGCCCATTGACGGCCACGGTTGTCAATAAAATAATCATCCGTGCGCTCATAGCTTTTAAACGAATCCATATCGGCCACATTTGCCATGACATTCCCGTTTGGCACATATCCATGTGCCGAATGTGGAATCTCCTCGTCAGGGTTAAAATAACAAGTGGAGGTCATCCCTGCCGGCTTGAATATGTTGCGTTTTTGAAAGTCCACAAATTCAATACCCTCTATGCGGTGTATTATTTCTGCAAGCAGCAAGAATGTCGGGTTCACATAATCATATTCTGTTCCTGGCTCAAATTTCAAAGAATCAAGGTCCTTGAAATACTCCATGCTCTGGCTGTCGTTAGCATAAAGCATGAAATTCCTGTCATCGCGTGGCCGCAAATCGGGTATGCCCGAAGATTGGCTCATTATGTGCCTCAACTTCACTTTCTGCCAGATGTCGCTGCGATATTCAGGGAAAAAACTTGCCACTGAATCATCTATAGATAATTTTCCTTTCTCCTGCAGCTTCAAGATGCTTGCTACTGTAAACTGCTTGGATATGGATGCGATGTTAAAAACAGTGGAACTGTCGACAGGCGTCTGCAACTCCATGTCGGAAGTTCCGTAATATCCTTCAAATAATACACTGTCACCATAGGCCACCAGCACCGCAGCTCCCGGAGCACTCTCGTAATAAACCGATTTCATCAACGAATCCATCTCCAAAGCAAATCCATTATTGGCTCGGCAAACATTAAAGCCACATGTAATGACCATAAGTAAAATAATCAAATTCAAGATTTTCTTCATGTTAATCATATTCTTTCCCATGGCATTACATCCTAATTTAAAACATTTTTGCTATCTGTTCCATTGTCATTATGCTCATCACGATTTTCCCATCGGGCGTGTAATTGGGGGTATCGAGCTGTAACAGGTCGCTGAGCAGCTTGTCCATCTCCTCTTGGGTCAATTGCCTGCCATAAGGAACAGCGGCCTTCTCGGCCACGACTATGGCTATATGCTCATTTATTCGGGAAGATATTGACTTTCCACCTTCGGTTACCGATTCTATGACTTGCATGACCAAATCTTTGACATCGACATTTTCTATTCCGACAGGCACTCCTGCAATTGACCAATCGGTTCCTCCAAGACTTGCAATGTCAAATCCTACACTTTCGAGCTCTCCTATAATTTCTTCGAGCACAATATGTTGAGAACGCGAAAGGTGCAACACGTCAGGGAACATCACTCGTTGCGATGCAACATTGCCCGCTGACAAGTTTTTTAAATATTTATCCGACAATATTTTCACATGCGCCCTGTGCTGGTCCACTATCATCAAGCCCGACTTTACCGGCGAGAGTATATAACGCCCTTTCAACTGAATGCAGTTTGTTGAACACTCAAAGTTTCCCAATCGAGGCATATCAGCATCTTCTGTCACATTACTTCTCACTCCTGCCCCGGCAAGCTTACTCACATATTCTTCCTGCTCGTCCGGCTCAACCTCGGGCATTTCCTCAATACCCTTCTGTCGGGAATACTCAAAATTCTCATACAGTTTTTCCCAATCAACAGCAGGACTCGCCTTGAATCTGTTTGAACTGTACGATGAAGTATTTTCTGTTTTCCCCTTTTTAGGCAATTGCATGTCGGCTCGGCTTGCCCCAATGTCAAACGGATTATAAGACATATCGATGTCTATATTAGGCGATTCTGGCACTGAGTCTTCATGTTCTCCTGTGAAAGCCGGAATCTCAGGGGCATCATCGGTATCGAAATCAATCGAAGGCACTGCGCTGAAGCGTCCCAATGATTCCTTCACGGCTGCCGATAATATTTGCCATATAGGAATCTCATTCTCAAATTTTATCTCGGTCTTTGTCGGGTGTATGTTCACATCTATCGTCTCAGGCTCTACCGTAAGATACAAGAAATAATTAGGCTGCGTGGTGTCGGGAATCAATTGCTCATAGCTCGACAACACGGCCTTATGAAAATACGGATGCCGCATATACCGGCCATTGACAAAGAAATACTGTATGAAATTGCGTTTCCGCGCATTCTCAGGCTTCCCCACAAACCCTTCGATTTTTACAAGCGACGTGTCTATCGATATGGGAATCAATTGCTCCTCCATCTTCGGGCCAAACAACGCTTGGATGCGCTGCTTGATATTTCCAGGAACAAGTTTGTACAGCATGTTGTCATTGCTGTACATTGTGAACTCCACCGAAGGATTTACCAAAGCAAGACGTTCAAATTCCTTGACAATGTTTGCCATCTCAATCTTGGGCTGTTTCAAGAATTTTCGTCTTGCCGGCATATTGAAAAACAAGTTCTTAATCATAAAATTGCAACCTGTGGGACAAGCATCGGGCTCTTGGCTCTCGCACTTCGACGCGCTTATGCATATATGGGTACCCATATCGCATCCTCGCCTGGCTGTCCGCAACTCAAGCTGCGAAACAGCCGCAATAGAAGCAAGAGCTTCTCCCCTGAATCCCATTGTGTGCAATGAATATAAATCGGCGGCATTCCTTATTTTTGATGTTGAATGTCGTTCAAAAGCAAGCCTTGCATCGGTATCGCTCATGCCATCACCATCATCGACAACTTGAATCAATGTACGTCCGCCCTCCTTCAATATAATGGTAATACTTGACGCATTTGCATCGATTGAGTTTTCGACAAGCTCCTTTATGACTGAAGCCGGACGTTGTATGACCTCGCCGGCGGCAATCTGATTGGCAACCGAATCAGGTAATAACTTTATTATATCGCTCATTGACAATCCTCTCCTTAGTTTTTCCTTACACGACGCGTATTCACAGGTGCATTGAACAATTCTTGCATCTCTTTTGGTATGACAAAAATGTCCTCTGGATTCTTTGGACGCAATATATCATACCACGCAAAGCCCGGCAAATAATATTGTGTCCTTCGGGCAAGATACAGCGGAGTGACATTACCTGTCACTTCGGGCCACATGGTTATCTTGTCTATCTCCTGCTTTGGCTTCAATAAAATGACCATGTCGCTGCTTTCAGCATCCACCAACTTGTTATAGGTAGAGTCCTCTTCGGCAGGATACATTATGAGCTGCACATTACCGCTCACGTCGAGCCTGCGCAACTCTTGATTGAGAAAATAGGCCTTCATCTCTTTACCCGACAACTGATTGAAATACACCTCGCCCACATGTTCGGCCATGAAGCCATAATCGGGCAAAAGTGCATAATCGGTAGTGGAATCATTGAAATGTATGTTGATTTCATTTCCGTTTATCTGCCTTGCTCCACTCCAGATAATGGAATGGTGATACATATTGAGCATGGAATCACGCTCCACAAAGCTCATTGAATCGCAAATACCCTGCACATTGAACCTATAGAATCTCACATTAGGATTGGCTATCATAACCCGAGTAGAATCTTCAAGGGTATATGTGCGTATAGTGTCGCCATGCAGATGTAATGTATCGTTTTCACTCACTTCCCTTGCCCTTGCCCTGATTGTGGCAAAAGAACTGTTGGCCTTCTCATCGTGGTAGCCATATTCTCCGTCAAGAATGGAATTGTGGATTGAATCGGTAAGCACCATGTTTCCGAATGCCTCGCCATATCCCAACACTCTGTCATAGAACAAAGTGTCACCGGTAAGTTTTATGCCGTTATTTCCCACGAGCAGCGACCTGTCATACAAAGTGGCCTTATCGGCACTTGTATCATACCAGCCTTTACTTGTATATATTATGTTGCTGTCCGAAACAATCGTAGTAGGGCCTACGATATCGGCCACATGGGTGTTTGTATTATAGTGCAACGTGTCGGTGCGAAGAATATACTTTTCATTAATAAGCTCGACATTAAACAAGAACTCGGCATCTTTCGTATCAGGTGCATATTGCCCGTATATCGACACAAGTTCATTCTCGGTGTCGATTATACGTCCCCCCTCAAAATAATATCCAAGGTTCTCCACCATGTCATAGTCAAGGCTGTCGGTGTATAATTCCATATCCTTGTTCTCAAGCTTTACGTTGTACCGCAACTGCGCCAACTCGGCAATACCATCATAATACATTACGTCGGCATATACAAACAACGTATCGCCTTGATTCATCTTTACATTTCCGAAAGCATCAAGCGAACTCGAAGATTCATAGAAATAAGCACTGTCGCAGTACATGAACACGCCTTCCTTCCTGAATACCACGTTGCCACGCAATATCTGATAATCAGTGCTTATCCGTTCATCGGCCACCAGATAATCAGCACGCTCAAGGAATACGCGGTTCTTGACAGTCCTGTCGGCCGACGGTATCTGAGGCTTTATCCTGCCCGGCGATGGATGCCATGCGGTAGTATCTACCCGTATACTGTCGCTCGATGAAGATTCCTGAGCCCATGCACTTCCACTCAAAACAATATCTGCAAAAGAAATAGCCAAAAGGCATAAAGTTCCAGCAAGAACTTTATGCCCGGTTATTTTCAATATTTTTCTTATATACATTTATTCCTCAACAAATGATAACAATCTATCCTACTCCTCGCCGACACTGTTATTCAACCAATCATACTGGAACTCGCAATTACGCCATCCTTCTTCTATCCTGACGTATGTGTCTTTTTGTTTTTTCTTAATCCAGTCCTCTATGATCTTTGCCTTGGTACTGTTTTCATACATGGACTTTATCATCTGATAATCGTCGCTCATATTGGCCTTATGACCTTCAATGCGGTTCTTCAGCTTGACAATTGCCACAATTTCCTTGTTGCTTTTAGGATCCACCATTATGAACGGCTTCGATATTTCATTGACTTGAAGCGTATCTACCACTTTCGCAATCTCTTGTGGCAACGCAGACATTTCAAATCTTGTTGTACCCGTCTGCTGGTTTACCATCAAGCCGTTATTGTTTTTAGTATCCTTGTCTTGTGAAATATATTGCGCTCCTGCCTCAAATGAAAAGTTGTTTTTTACTATGTCAGTCCTTATGGAATCAAGACGATTCAACGCATTTGTCAAATCCTTTTCCGACACTTTAGGCCTAAGCAATATATGCCTTGTGTTAATACGGTCGCCACGCTTTTCGATCAGCTGGATGATGTGGTAACCAAACTCGGTCTCTACTATCTTCGACACTTTTTTGGTATCATTGAGGTTGAATGCCACACTTGCATATTCAGGCACAAGCTCGGCACGCCCTTTAAAACCTATCTCGCCTCCATAAACCGAGCTTCCGTCTTCCGAGTAAAGAATGGCAAGTGTCGAGAAATCGCTTTCTCCCGAATTTATACGATTGGTATAATCGCGCAATCGTGCCTTCACATCATCTATTTCCTGTTGCGGTATCACCGGATTGAGCGTAATCAACTGCACTTCCACTTGCAACGGGACAAATGGAACGCTGTCGGTCGACAATGTCGCAAAATATTTCCTAACGTCGGCCGGCGTTGCTTCTATATCTTTGGTCAGACTTTCTTGGACTTGTTGTATGGTAAACTGGTCCCTTATCACTTCCATCATTTGCTCTTTCAATTCAGGTAGCGGTTTACGGAAGTATTCTTCAACCTTCTCCTTTGACCCAAGGCTGGTTATGAAAAAATTAATACGGCTGTCGGCTTGTTGCATCACCATCGCATCTTGCACCTCGATCGTATCGATTTTCGCTTGATGCAGGAACAATTTATTAATGGCCATGCGTTCAGGGATCACGCAATAAGGGTTGCCGTCGATAGGCTGCTTGTCATATTGCATCTGCATGTACTGTTCCTCGATTTCCGACTTGTATATAGGTTCATCGCCCACAACCCATGCAACTTCTTCAATAATATTGTTCTGTGCGAAAGAATGCATCGATACGGCGCAAAGTAACGAAACTAATAAAAACTTTATTTTCACAATTATAAGTAATTAATTAACTGAAACCATGCTTTGGTTGCCATTTACCTGCAACCTTCATATTTTTTACAAAGATAGCGCAAATCGAGCGCATAATACCACGTTCGTTTGAATATTATGCCGAGATGCAGCCTCTCAACTGCAAAGATATTAGTTTTTCATCATTGTTAGCCATTCGCATACGTTCTTTTCGTATTTTTTACCATTGCACACGCAATTCTTTACATTTACTTGCAAAAAGGGTTTCAAGACACCAAAGTGTCCCGAAACCCATTGATATATCATTAAAAAACTCCTTATTGAAGAGTTTTTACTGCACCTGTTTCAAAACTTTCTTATTAATCTTCACCTTGTACTTGTTGCGCAACTGTGCTACCCATTGCTCCTCAAGCTGGTTCTGATAGTCAGCAGTCACTTGGCCTTTCACGTCGATTGCCTCTTCTGGTTGCTCTATAATCTTGTAGTCATAGGCAAAATAAACCGGGAATCGTCCGGGATTTTCAGCTTTCTTTCCGCCGAATGCGATTTCATCTACCACGGCATTTTCACCCTTCTTTACAAGTTGATACTCTATTCGGATATTTCCTTTGAATTGCTTTCTAAGTGAAACAAACAACGTGTCGCCACCAAGCGTGTCCATCGCATTTTTTATCGCATTTGAAACAGAGTCATTGGAAGCATAAATCAAATAGCCCTTGAATCGAGGCTCATCCCATTTATACTTGTCCTTATGAGCTTGGAAATATTCCTCAAGTCCTTCCTTATCCCTGTTGGCCTTATCCCAAACGTTGCGATTGCTTATTTCAAACAACAACATGCCATCGTAATATTCATTCAACAAATTTCTATAATCAGGATACTTAACAGGAAGATTTTCCAACTCATAGTCTACAATCATTCTGCTTTCCTTGCTATGCATCAAGTTCTCAACATATGTGACTATTGCATCAGAATTCAATTTGACCGAATAATTGAGCATAGAAGTGATTTCTTTTGAATTAACCTTCTTGTCGGCAAATGAGAATGCCTCGCAATCTATCACGCGCAAACGCTCAATGAGGACAGAATCATACACGCCATATTTCTCAACCTCGGCTTTTACAAGCTCCAAGAACTTGCTGTTTTCTTTCAACCCGTACTCTTTTTTAAGTTGTTCAACACGTTCCTGTTGAGGAATTAAGGCTCTCTCGTCCATTTTTATCATCCCCATGATATTGTCACGGTTGTCTTCAAAAGAACCGATGCTGCGATTGTCAAGTTTTTTAACAATATGAATTCCAAATCTTGACCTGAATGGCTTAGAAATTTCGCCCTTCTTAAGTTCAAAAGCTACTTTCTCAAATTCGGGAACCATACGTCCTGCACCAAACCACGGCAACAAGCCGCCGGCTTGACCCGAGCCTCGGTCGTCCGACTCCTTCTTTGCAATTTCCTCGAAATTTCCTCCCTTGTTCACTACAAGGTCATATATGCTGTCCATTTCGGCAGTCAGCACCGACATAATCGAATCGTTGGCATTGCGAGGGAACATCTTCAAGATATGTTCTACGCTCACCTCTCCTTGGCTGGGTCGGTTATCCAGCACTTTTATCAGGTGCATTCCATAATCGGTTTGAACTATTGTCATTTGCCCGACCGGAGTCGTAAATGCAGCATGCTCAAACGAATAGGGAGTACGTCCTACCGTGATGTAACCCATGTTTCCACCATTTACCCTTGCAGAACGGTCAATCGAATAAGCCTTTGCCAACTCCGAAAAATCCTGGCCATTTTCTATGCATTGTTTCAAGCTGTCGAGTTTCTGCTTGCTTTTTTCGCGTATAGCCCATTCACCTGTCGGAAGCATGATGTGGGCAACCTCTACTTCCCGCTTCATCCTTTCGTAAGTCTCGTGGGCAAGACGATCAAATGCTGTGCTATCTATCAAATATGGTCTTGCAAGATCATTCCTGTACATCGTGTACTCCTTGACAAACGATTTTGTCGTGTCAATTCCTGCAGCTTTGGCATCGGCAACCTTGAGTTTATAAACGACAAAACGGTCGACATACTTGTCAAGAGGCTCTTTCTCAATTTGTTGTTGACTGTTTTTGTGATACAAATATTCAAATTCAGACAATGTAACCTTATCTCCGCCAACTTCCATAAGTACCGGATCTTTATCCTTGGCCGACAAGTTAAACATGACCGCCATCGATGCGACCATGCCAATCAATATTCTTTTTCTCATACTTGTTTATGATAGTTATAATATTCACAGTTTATAATTACACTGTTTTATAACGGAATTTTAATTTAAAAATTATAATATACCTGTGTTTTTATGCGATGATTCTCGAAAGTTTTTGGTAGTAAAGTCGTAACATTTTAATTTTCAGCCCCAAAAAAAGTATCAATACCACGACGAGAACTCAATTCTATACCCGTCATTAAAACAAGCCGGCCGAGTCTATATAGATGGACTTGGCCGGCTTTATTTTACTTAATGCAACATCTATTCTTTATCAGCCTCGACTGTAATTAGGAGCTTCGCTCGTGATAGTCACATCATGCGGATGGCTCTCGGCCACCCCTGCATTTGTGATTTTCGTAAATTGCGCGCTATGCAACTTTTCAATATTTGCAGCCCCGCAATACCCCATGCCTGCACGAAGTCCGCCAAGCATCTGATAAACGACCTCATACAATGTTCCCTTATATGGAACCCTTGCAGCAATACCTTCAGGAACAAGTTTCTTGTTGTCGGTTACATTAGCTTGGAAATAACGGTCTTTAGAACCCTTCTCCATTGCTTCAAGCGACCCCATTCCACGATAAGACTTGTATTTTCGGCCATTGAAAATGATTGTTTCTCCCGGAGATTCTTCAACACCGGCAAACATTCCACCAAGCATCACCGAATAAGCTCCGGCAGCAAGGGCTTTTACAATATCGCCTGAATAACGTATGCCACCGTCGGCAATCAATGGCACTCCAGTACCTTCGAGAGCCTTGGCCACATCATACACGGCCGACAATTGCGGAACGCCTATGCCTGCTATGATACGGGTCGTACAGATTGAACCGGGGCCGATTCCCACCTTCACTGCATCGGCACCATTGTCGGCAAGGAACTTCGCAGCTTCACCTGTCGCAATGTTTCCAACTACTACGTCTATTTCGGGGTAAGCAGCCTTCACTTCCTTCAATACCCTTACGACACCTTTACTGTGACCGTGAGCCGTATCTATGACAATAGCGTCGACACCGGCTTTGACAAGAGCCTCGGCACGCGTTAGGCTGTCGCTTGTAACACCTATGCCGGCTGCAACGCGCAAGCGACCCAGGCTGTCTTTGCAAGCGTTAGGCTTATCCTTGGCTTTTGTTATATCTTTATAAGTGACCAATCCCACCAATTTGCCATTTTTGTCCACAACCGGCAACTTTTCTATTTTATGGCGTTGCAATATATCGGCTGCTTCCTCAAGATTAGTCGATTGACTTGTAGTAACAAGATTTTCTTTTGTCATTACCTCGTCGATAGGTCTTTCAAGATTGCGCTCAAAACGCAAGTCCCTGTTAGTGACGATGCCCACAAGCATTCCGTTTTCGTCAACTACAGGTATGCCGCCAATCTTGTATTCCTTCATCAAGTTTAAAGCGTCTATTACGCGAGAGCCGCGAGATATAGTCACTGGGTCATAAATCATGCCATTCTCTGCTCTTTTCACCATGTGCACTTGGCGAGCCTGCTCCTCAATGGTCATATTCTTGTGGATGACACCTATGCCACCTTCACGCGCGATTGCAATAGCCAACTGTGCTTCGGTCACCGTATCCATGGCTGCCGAAACAAGCGGAACATTAAGAATTATATTGCGGGAGAACTTTGTCGACAAGTCGACAGCATTTGGCAAAACTTCCGAATAAGCGGGAATTAAAAGGACATCGTCGAATGTGAGCCCGTCCATTTTTACTCGATCTGCAATAAATGACATAAACGGTATGTTTTATAATTAATCTGAAATTTTTCTTGTCTGCACAACGGGATGGAATCTCGTCCCGAAATGATATGAGTTTTCTCAGTCGTTGATATTCACCATACAAGCAATATCCCTAAAAAATGCTTGTTTACCCGACATGTTTCTATCATTATTGCCTACAAATGTACTAATAATTATTAAATTCGAGAATTTAGACTACAAATATTTAATATTTTTTCACTTTTTAATCATAATCTACCTTCAGCATAACCTTCATGACTTCTAATCAAGCGAGACAACCCATCTTGCTTCATTACACACATGGCCTGCGTCTTACGCCGTAAACGCAACGCAAATGCCGCTTCGACACAAGGCCGAAGCGGCATCCACTATATTAAAAGTCAACAACTTATATCCTAACACTGCAATACAGCTTAATTGCCGAGTTCCGACAAGAACTTAATTCTCACAAGCCTTATCTCTTCTTCGGTGTATTCACTTCCAAGAGCTTGTATCGCAGCTTCAAGGTCATCGCTTTCGCTTGTCTTGAAATAATCGAAAATTTCATCTTGCATATCCTTGTCCATTATTTCATCAAGGAAATAATCTATGTTGATTTTAGTTCCAGAATAAACTATGGCTTCAACCTCGTCAAGGAACTCGTTGAAATCAAGATCTTTCGATTCTGCAAGCTCATCAAGCGGAATGCGGCTGTCTATGCCATGAATTATGGAAATCTTCAATTTGCTCTTGTTTGGCACACTGCGCACAAGCAAATCTTCGGGACGCTCTATTTCATTTTCTTCCACATGGCGTTTTATCACTTTGACAAATTCCTCGCCATAGCGTTTTGCCTTACCCGGACCGACACCCGGAATGTTTATCAGCTCCTCGATGCTGATGGGATATGTCGTGGCCATGGCATCGAGCGATTGATCTTGAAATATTACATACGGCGGCAACCCGTTCTGCTTTGCTATCTTCTTGCGCAAATCCTTCAATATCGCGCTCAATTCGGGATCGACCGCACACGATACACCGCCTTTGGCGACCACCTCTTCATCGCTGTCAGAGAAGTCGTTGTCTTCGACTATCTTGAACGAAACTGGCTTGTCAAGGAACTTACGTCCTGCACGAGTAACTTTCAATAATCCGTAATTTTCAATATCTTTATCTATATACCCGGCTATGATTGCTTGCCTTATTACTGCCGAAAGTATTTTCTCGTCAGTTCCTTGTTGACATCCGAATACTTCCAAATCTTCGTGATTATATGACCTGATCTCATTAGTTTCTTTCCCTATTAATACGTTAATCACATAATCAGCTTTAAATTTCTCTTTCAATGCGATGATAGTCTCAATCACCGCGCATAGCTCATCCTTAGCTTCCACTTGTTTTTTGGGATTTAAACAATTGTCACAATTACCGCAATTATCCTCCTTGTACTCCTCTCCGAAGTAATGCAGCAAAATTTTTCTCCTGCACATAGATGTCTCGGCATAGGAAGCTGTTTCAAGAAGCAATTGCTTACCGATTTCTTGTTCTGCCACAGGCTTGCTCTGCATGAATTTCTCGAGTTTCTGCAAGTCCTTGTTGGTATAGAATGTGATACACAACCCTTCGCCGCCATCACGACCAGCCCTGCCTGTCTCTTGATAATATCCCTCTAAGCTTTTAGGTATGTCATAATGAATGACATATCTCACATCAGGCTTGTCGATACCCATTCCAAATGCTATCGTGGCCACTATTACATCAACCTTTTCAAGCAGAAACGCATCCTGATTGGCACTGCGCGTGCTTGAATCCATACCAGCATGATAAGGCAACGCATTGATGTTGTTGACCTGCAACATCTGAGCCAGTTCCTCAACTTTCTTGCGGCTCAGGCAGTAAATGATACCCGACTTGCCGGGACGCTCCTTTATGAACTTGATAATATCCTTGTCGACATTACTCGTCTTAGGGCGTACTTCATAATACAGATTTGGCCTGTTGAACGAAGACTTGAAAACATTCGCCTCGGTCATGCCAAGATTCTTCTGTATGTCATGCTGTACTTTTGGCGTCGCCGTGGCTGTAAGTGCTATCACCGGACGCTTGCCAATCTCGTTGATGATCGGCCTTATGCGCCTATACTCCGGACGAAAGTCATGCCCCCACTCCGAAATACAATGAGCCTCGTCTACGGCATAAAAAGAAATCTTGATTTTCTTAAAAAATTCTATATTTTCTTCTTTGGTTAATGACTCGGGAGCAACATACAACAACCTCGTCTTTCCACTCAGAACATCGTCCTTCACTTGGTCGATTGCCTGCTTGTTGAGCGAAGAATTCAGAAAGTGGGCCACTCCTTCCTCGTCACTATAATTGCGCATGGCATCCACTTGATTCTTCATCAATGAGATCAACGGCGATATCACGATGGCTGTTCCTTCCATTATCAACGACGGCAATTGAAAGCACAGGGACTTGCCACCTCCGGTAGGCATTAAAACGAATGTGTCATTCCCCTCCAACAGGTTTTCCATTATGGCCTCTTGGTTGCCCTTGAATGTGTCAAACCCGAAATATTTTTTCAGAGTCGACGTCAATAATTCTTTATTTGCCATGGTTAAAATGAAAGAAAGTTGTTATATTGCTTGAACAAATATAATGTTCCCAAGGCAAAAAACCAAATTTTGTCACGTTAAATTAATTCACCTGACGAATCATCTCGAAATTTGCCTTCTTCAATTGAGATTGAGCATATTCCTTGGTAACAACAAATTCTTTCTTGTCGGTCGACGGGGTTTCGTACATCGCATCAATCATGATAGTTTCGACTATCGACCTCAAGCCTCGCGCACCGAGCTTAAACTCTATTGCCTTGTCTACAATATAGTCAAGAGTGGCGTCTTCAAATTTCAAGTCCACGCCATCCATCTTGAACAACTTGACGTATTGCTTCACGATGGCATTCTTTGGCTCCACAAGGATACGCCTCAACGCGTTGCGGTCGAGTTCTTCAAGATTTGTCAAGATGGGAAGACGGCCTATGATTTCTGGAATCAACCCAAACGAGCGTAAATCCTGAGGCGTAACGAAATGCAGCAACTTTTCCCTTGCAATACGCACATTGGCCGAGTCAGCCCCATATCCCACGGCATGAGTGTTCAATCTCAATGCGATTTTGCGCTCGATGCCCTCAAATGCGCCGCCGCAAATGAACAATATATTTTTGGTGTCTACTGCTATCATGCGTTGCTCGGGATGCTTCCGGCCACCTTGTGGCGGAACATTCACAATCGAGCCTTCAAGCAACTTCAGCAGCCCTTGCTGCACGCCTTCTCCGCTCACGTCGCGCGTTATCGACGGATTATCCCCTTTACGGGCAATCTTGTCTATTTCATCAATAAACACAATACCGCGTTCGGCCTGTTTCACGTCATAGTCACATGCCTGCAACAATCGCGTGAGCAAGCTCTCGATGTCCTCGCCCACATAACCGGCCTCGGTGAGCACTGTCGCGTCGACCATCGCAAAGGGCACTTTCAGCAAGCGTGCGATAGTTTTTGCTATAAGCGTCTTGCCCGTGCCGGTTGGACCGACAAGAATAATGTTAGACTTCTCTATGTCCACATCGTCGTTTTTCTGAGCCAAACGCTTATAGTGATTGTAAACGGCTACCGATATGTACTTCTTCGCACGCTCCTGCCCTATTATGTACTGGTCGAGATAAGCATTGATCTCGGCAGGCTTCGGCACGTTGGCAATATCTATGGCTTCAGCTTTCGTCCCATGCTGGTTCAAGTATTCCTTAGATATTTCAAACGCCTGTGCGGCACAGTCGTTGCAAATACATCCGTTCATTCCGGGCATCAGCAACGCTACTTCATCAGCTCCGCGACCGCAAAAGCTGCAATGCAATTCTTCTTTTTCCTTTTTCCCCATTAAACAAATACTAATTACACTTTTTTTCAAGGTGTCAAATGTCACCACTTGTCTCATTTAGATTCGGCAAGGCCATTTGAAGCTCCTTCTTGCGAAACAGCCCTTGAAAGCACCCTGTCTATCATGCCATACTCGGCAGCTTCTTGCGAAGTCATCCAATAGTCACGATCCGAATCCTTGTAAATCTTATCAAGAGGCTGACCCGAATGTTCAGATATGATTGTATAAAGCTCCTCCTTCAATTTTAATATTTCCCTTGCAGTAATTTCTATGTCGGAAGCCTGGCCTTGAGCGCCACCCATCGGCTGATGTATCATCACGCGAGAATGCTTCAATGCAAAGCGTTTCCCTTTTTGTCCGGCAACAAGCAACACAGCAGCCATAGAAGCCGCCATTCCGGTACATATTGTCGACACATCGCTCGATATGTACTGCATCGTATCATATATGCCAAGTCCTGCATAAACCGAACCGCCGGGCGAGTTGATATAAATAGAAACATCTTTTCCCGGATCGGAGGAATCAAGATATAAAAGTTGTGCTTGTATAACGTTCGCAGTATAGTCGTCAACTGCCGTCCCGAGAAAAATGATGCGATCCATCATCAATCTTGAGAATACATCCATCTGAGCCACGTTCAACTGGCGTTCCTCAATAATAGTAGGCGAAATGTAACTGCTCGTAATAGAGCTTATGCTCCTTGCATACTGGTCGAGGGCAAGCCCGTTCATGCCGAGATGGTTCACAGCATAATTCCTAAAGTCTCCGTTCATATAAAAAATGATTTATTGTATTATAATACTTGTCTTTTTCAGCTAAATCATATGGTTTCCGGCCAATAAAAATCTCTTGGCTGCATTGCCACCATAACAACAGGCCAAAGATAGTGAAAGTCGAGCGCAATAAGAAAAATCGAGCTTGCTTATTTTTAGCACTGCCGAAACAATACAAACTGCTTTAAACCTTATACAAGCACTAAATTGGCCAACAAAATTGAAGGGCACAAACATTTGCGCCCTCCGATTCCTTTATTTCAAGCCGTTTTTACAGCCTCAATTCACTTATTCTCGTTGTTCTCAAACAACGCGTTGAAATCCTTTACACTCACAGTCTTTTCATCAACTTTCACGGCAGCCTTGATGCCTGCAAACATCTTATCCTCCACGGCTCTTTCTACTATACGTTGATGATATTCCTTGTTGTCAAGTATTTCCTTTGCATAACGTTCAACGACATCATCAGGAACGTTATTCATGCCATATTGCGCAAATTGCTGGAATGCAATCAATTTTGCGATATTCAAGATGTCGGCATCTTCAACCTTTACGGCAAGATCCTTTACAAGTTTTTCCTTAATCAATTGCCATTCAAGACCCGGAACCATCTTTTCAAAGTCCTCGTCAATCTTTGAAGCATCACGCTTTGAATCTTGCTTCAACAACCATTTCTTCAAGAATGCTACCGGCAATTCAAGAGAACCCACCTTTTCCTTGATAACCTTTTCGGCATCAAGAGTAAAGCGGTAGTTGCTGTCGCCCTTCAATTGGTTGGTCAAGTTTTCCTTCAACTTGGCAAAATACTCTTCTTCGTTATTGATATTGCCTGTTCCGAAAGCTTCATCATAAAACTCTTGATTATGCTCGGCATCTTTCACAACGAGTATTTCTTTGATTGTCATCTTGAAATCCGATTTCATTTCGGCAACTTCTTCCTTGTCTTTGTTTAACATTGAAGCAAGTTCGGCTGCATTGCCGTTGCAAGTCTTCCAAGGATTGAACACAACCTCTTCACCAACCTTCTTTCCGATAAACAAAGCCTTTTGTTCTTCATCAGAGAAATGACGGGGCGATACGATGGTGCTTTCAACATTTACTCCGCCATCCTTGACGCTGCCGTCCTCGCTCAATTCAACCAAAGAACCTTTAACGAGAGCTGTTTCGTCAACTTCCTCGCCAGCTACTTGCTTGCCATATCTTTTTCGAAGAGCCTCGTCGTTGCGATCAATCATTTCCTGATCAACCTCTATGTTATAATAAGGAATTTCAGTATTTTGGTCAAGAACATAGTTTATTTCAGGGGCCAGACCTACTTCAAATTTCAAGACAAATTCATTACCGTCTTCAAATTTCAGATCTTCGGCATTCGACAATATCGGGTCGCCAAGTATATTCAACTTGTTATCCCTTATATAACCTACAAGGGCTTCATAAGACTCACGATTTATCACTTCAACGAGAGCCTCTTTTCCATATTTCTTTTGAAGAAGACCCATTGGCACAAATCCTGGACGGAAACCCTTTTCCGGACGACGCCTGCTGAATTCCTTCAATTCTTTCTTTACTTTATCCTGATAATCATTTGCTTCAAGCGACACTGTGATCAATCCGTCCACATTGCCGACTTTTTCCATCGTTACATTCATTACAAGAATAATATTTGATTGTTTGTTTCTTATCTTATTTAGTTATCGGAGTGCAAAATTACATTTTCTTGTCCCGTTTAACAAATTTACCTATCATTTTTTTCAAAAATCTTTCAAGTCAACGCCTAAAGCTCAAAAACTTGACACATAAGAAACATCATCGCGACAAGCCCATCACAACAAGCCTGCTACGGTTCTCGCCAATGTTTTCCGTAACATAAAACTCGCCTTTAAATTCTTTTTTACCGGTAAATATGAAATTTGTTCTCGATAACAATCCTTGAGTAGCCGCATATCCAGTGCCACATTCTTCAAACCCGTCCGAAAGCACATCGGCCAGGCATCCGTATGGGAATGACGTGGGACAATCGCCAAGCTCTCCGCACAATATCACGGGCAATTTTGACCTGCCTACTTCCTTGCTTATAGCCAAAGCCTGCCGGGCACGCACCTTTGCAGCTTCATGCCAAGCGTCGCATGGAGGGACCGAGCTTGTCCCTTTACTCAAATGTACATTATACACCCGCATCGTATCATTTCCTTTAACTATATCACACCACAATGCACAAGACGATGCTTCTTTCTGCCTGACCATCGAACTCCTTGCCATAGGGTGCTTGCTGAAAACTGCCAAATCAATGGCACCACCCTCATTGTCCGGAACATATTCATATTTGAAACTCGAACCGAGCATCATTTTCACGCTGTCGACAAAACCGGAGTCATCCGACCCGAACCTTTGCAGGCACAACACATTAACGCTGTTTTTATCCGTATAATCCAAAATTTCATTGACCAAGCTCCACTTGTCTCCACCGTCAAAGTTTCCCACATCCATCGTTGCAATTTTCAGTTCGCACGGCAATTCTTCGGCAGTTCCAAATTTTACTACTGACGAGACACACTGCGAACTGATTAATAATGATACTGCCGGAAACACAGTCCACACCTTCCACTTGAGCAGCCATACAAAAAACAGCACAAGATTTACAATCCATAAATATATGGCCCAATATCCCAACGCAGGGAAAAGCACGGCATTCTCGGGATTCATGTATCTTCCCAAAAATGACATCCCAAGCATACATGCAGCGACAAAAGTCACTACTACCATAACAAAATGCACCAATTTGCCCGAGAGACTCCCTTTGCTTGCAAGTTTCTTCTTTTTTGCCGATTTAGCCCGTTTTCCTCGCCAAAGTTCCCCTTTCTGCCATAAATAGACGATTGTTTTTTCCATCCTAAACGGCAAAGATACTCAACTTTGACTTGCATTGCAAAAACAGCGTTCTCGCATGTGAGCCGAAACATTTTTTTTGCTTATATGACACCTTTAGATTATATTTGCCGATTATTTGCGTATATAGTCAATTATTTCAACAAAAATGGACGAAGGATTAAAAAAGAAACTAAGCAAGGACCCAAGCGGATTGGCTACTTATGAATATATAGCAAACAATATAGGCCAAATCGATTCCATCATGCCGGAACTCATCGACAACATGATAAATGTGGATTCCAACGGGCAATTCGTGGCAAGCACTGCAAGGTATCTCAACGCCATCGATTCTCAAAAATATGCACCGGAGATTGACAAGCTCATCAAAGCTGCCATATCAAAGGACAGGGAACACAAATACTTGCCCGACTTGATTGCAGGAATATGGGGCGACAACTATCTTGAACATGCCAATGAACTGATAAAAGAAAACGACAACTTCAGGCGCATCTACAAGAGGCTGTATCCCACCCCGGGATTATAAACAACAAGTATCGCAATACTCACTTCACTACAACAATGATACAAAAAACATTAAAATGCCTTGTAGCATTGACAGTTGTCCTTTTATTTGCCAGCTGTTCGGGCAACAAGCAAACTAATAATCAACAAGACGGCATCATGACACAGACAAAAGACTCCATTGCCGATAATGGATTGAAAAAAGTAAAAATAACTACCTCGTTGGGCGACATTGTCGTGGAATTATACAATGAGACTCCGAAACACCGCGACAACTTCATCAAGCTCGCAAAAGAGGGATACTACGACGGCGTGCTCTTCCATCGCGTAATCAGGCAATTCATGATACAGACCGGCGACGGAGATTCTAAAAACGCCGATGCCAATACAATGCTCGGCATGGGAGGTCCCGGTTACAACATCGATGCCGAAATCGTATATCCACAATTTTTCCACAAAAAAGGAGCTTTGGCCGCTGCCCGTCAAGCCGACCAAGTTAACCCTAAAAGAGAATCTTCGGGCTCGCAATTCTACATAGTGACCGGACGCACTTACTCGCAAGACCAACTAAACCAGATGCAAGCGCAAATCGCCACTATGCGCACCCAGCAGATTCTCGATTCAATAGTCGCTCCTTATCGAAAGGACATCATGAAAATGAGAGCAGCCAACGACGAAGCCGGACTCGACAAGTTGAGCCAGGAACTTATTGCAAAAGCAAAGGCCGAATATGAAAAAGCCCCGTTCTCATTTACTCCCGAGCAAGTAAAAGCCTACACGACGATAGGCGGAACTCCACATCTCGACGGACAATACACCGTATTTGGCGAAGTAGTTTCGGGCATGGATGTTGTAGAACAGATTGAAAATACCGAGACCGGAAAAGCCGACAGGCCGAAAAACGACATCAAAATAATTTCAATGACCATCCTTGAATGACTGAAACACGATATCGATGATTAAAGTACAATCTACACGGCTGGCAAACGGCATCCGGCTATTACATCATCACGACGCTACCACGCAAATGGTAGCGTTGAATTTATTATATGACGTCGGCGCACGTGATGAAACATGCGGACAGACGGGATTCGCCCACCTGTTTGAACACCTCATGTTCGGAGGCTCGGCCAACATCCCCAATTTCGACATACCGTTGCAAGAAGCCGGGGGCGACAGTAACGCATGGACAAGCAGCGACATCACCAACTTCTATGAGACACTACCCGCCCACAATATCGAGACAGCATTGTGGCTGGAAAGCGACCGCCTGAACCGCCTCGCATTCACGCAACATGCCTTCGACATACAGAAAGGTGTCGTAATCGAAGAATTCAAGCAACGATGCATAAACGTGCCTTACGGCGATCTTGACCACATTCTAAGAGCCGAAGCCTACAAAGTACATCCCTATCGTTGGCCGGTAATCGGGAATGACATCAGCGAAATAGAAAACGCCACACTCGATGACGCGCGCAACTTCTTCTATGCCCACTATGCACCAAACAACATGATAATGTGCGTGGCAGGCAATATAACATTTGACGAGACAGTGAGACTCGTGGAGAAATGGATGGGCGATATCAATATACGCGATGTCAAGCCGCGGAATATTCCGGCAGAACCAGTACAAGACGCTCCACGACGCAAAGAAGTAAATAGGCAAGTCCCACAAACTGTCATAGTGAAGGCTTACCACACTTGCGGCCGCAGACATGCAGATTTCCAGACTTGCGACATAATAAGCGACATCCTTGCAAACGGGAATTCGGCAAGATTCTTCAAGAACATATTGATGCAGACCGACATATTCACCGACCTCGACGCTTCAGTGACCGCGACAATCGACCCGGGGCTGCTATTGATAAAAGGCCGTCTGCAAGACAACACCTACATCGACAAAGCCGAAAAAGCCATAGACTCAGAAATTCAAAAACTAATTGACGGAGATGTATCTAATTACGAAATAAAAAAATACTCTAACAAATTTGACTCCAAAGAATGCTTTGAAAACATAAGCTATTCGGAAGAGGCCTCAAAATTATGCTATTACGAACTCTTGTCAAAAGCCGATGATATAAACACCGAAGTTGAAAAATACAAAATCATCACCACGGACAAAGTAGCAGAAACTGCCGCACGGCTCTTTGACAAGTCAAACGAAACCACCATAATATACGGCCCCAACGTGTAAACCGCATATTTACACATCCCATGCGCTCAAAAAAAAGTTAAAGCATAGCGTGATTCTTGGAAAATTGCGTATATTTGGCCTCAAATGTAATTAGCCTGTTTTTTTCAGGTTTTAAAGATTGGAAAATTATGGAATTGCGTGAAAAGTCTGAATCCTGCGAAAATCAGGAAAAAGACGTAACCTTGAACAATGAACCGGCAACCGAAAATGCCGGAAACACAGTAGAAAACAATTCTGAAGTAACGACTGTTCAGACAGCAGGCGATGAAACCGCCGCCGACATGAAAGATGTTGAAAAACCATCAAAGAAAATCGACTATTCATCATTCGGCAAGCATGAACTCGTTTCGGCATTGGAAAATTTGCTGGCTCAACCTATCGACTCCATTCGCGATGACGTAAATCAAATAAAACTCGCCTTCTACGCCATCCGAAACTCGGAAATTGCCAAAGAAAAAGAGGAATTCCTCGAAAAAGGCAATGAAGAAGCTGCGTTTGCCGCAAAAGAAGATGAGGACGAAACGAAATTCAAAGACCTGCTAAATCAAATAAAAGAAAAAAGAGCTGAATTCAACGCCGAACAAGAAGCCGCACGAGTGGCAAACTTGGAAAGCAAACGCAAGATAATTGCCGAGATTGAAGCAATCGTTGCCGATCCCGACAACATAAACAAGCAATACAGCCGCGTGCAACAATTGCAACAGGAGTTCAAAGCCATAGGTGAGGTGCCGGCAATGAACTCCACCGAAATGTGGAAAAGCTACCAAAAGGCTACCGAAAATTTCTACGACCTCCTCAAGATGAACAAGGAATTGCGCGACTACGACTTCAAGAAAAACCTTGAAGCCAAGCAAATGTTGTGCACCGAGGCCGAAGAGCTTGGAAAATGTGAAGATGTAGTCCTTGCATTCAGAAAATTGCAAGACCTGCACAACCAATGGCGCGAAATAGGTCCTGTTGCCAAGGAACTCAGAGAAGAACTTTGGGCCCGCTTCAAAGAAGCATCGGCAGTGGTAAACAAAAAATACCAATCTTTCTTTGAACAACGCAAAGAGAAAGAAAAGGAAAATGAAGCTGCCAAGATTGCATTGTGCGAAAAAATTGAAGCAATCGATGTCACTTCACTCAAAAGCTACGCCAAATGGGATGAAGCGACAAAATCCATCATAGCACTGCAAGAAGAATGGAAAAAGCTCGGATTTGCAGCTCGCAAAGTAAATGCCGACCTGTTTGCAAGGTTCCGAAAAGCATGTGACGAATTTTTCGCACGCAAGGCCGAGTTCTTCAAGGCTATGAAAGAGGAACTTGCTGCCAATTTGGAAAAGAAAACGGCTTTATGCGAAAAAGCCGAGGCTTTAAAAGATTCGACCGACTGGAAAAAAACTTCCGACGAACTGGTTGCTTTGCAAAAAGAATGGAAAACAATAGGCCCTGTCGTAAAGAAACACAGCGATGCCGTGTGGAAACGTTTCATCACGGCTTGCGATTACTTCTTTGACCAAAAGAACAAACAAACTTCATCGGTAAGACAGACTGAACATGCCAATCTCAAAGCAAAACGTGAAATCATCGCATCAATCAAAAACCTGCTTGAAAGCAACGGCGAAGATAATGCCGAAAGCGCAAAAAAAGTCAGGGAATTGATGAAACAATGGCAAGGAATCGGCCATGTACCTTTCAAAGAAAAAGACAAAGTATATAACGAATACCGCGAAGCCGTAAACTTGGCATTCGATAAATTTGACATGAAAGAGGTACGCGCCAACCTTAATAACTTTGAATCATCTATAAGCCAAATTTCCGACCAAGACAAGATTTATCGCGAGCGCGAACGCCTTGTCCGTTCTTATGAGCAAAAGTGCAACGAGTTGAAGACCTACGAAAACAACCTCGGCTTCTTCAACGCCCAATCCAAAGGCGGAAGCTCGATGCTAAAGGAAGTAGAGCGCAAGATTCAGAAGATTAAGGACGACCTTGCATTGCTTGAGCAAAAAATCAAGCTTGTTGATGAAAAATTGTAAGTTCTGTCACAACATAAACGATATTACATATTTTCACAATAACAGAAATATATAAATAGTTGTATTTTATCGATATAACCCTAATAAGCACCTGTTTAAGCCAATAAAAGACATTAAACAGGTGTTTTTATTGTAAAATTTTATATAATAAATGCGACATCGTTGCCGTTATATTATAAATAATCACAGTTACAACAATCTTCTATCATAGGAACTAATTAAATGAGATGGTAAAGAAAGGCAGATACGGTCAATTTATCAGGGGCGTATTCACATTCGTTGATTTTCTAATACTAAACCTGACATATCTCATATTGTATTTATTATGCAGTCAGCCCGATGACTTCTTCACACGTCAAGTGTGGTTGCTGATGAATATTGCAATGGGAATATGCAGCTATGTATATTCAAGCGTACACAGCACCCGAGTCATGTTTGCCGACCAAGTTATCCTATCCGCCATAAAATCGGTAGTCCTACATGCCATCTTATTCTTTGCCATGCTGTTGTTCCTAAACCTTGAGAACATTCATGTAAGCACCTATCTCGAATTCTACCTCATATTCATGCCCACGTTGTGCGTATGGTGGATTATTTCGAAAAAAATGTTGAAAATATACCGTAGCAAAGGATTTAATTTCAAACGGATAATAATAATCGGAAGCGGAACGGTAGGCAACAGGCTGCTTGACGAGATGCTGGGCGACGATGGTTACGGATTCCGAATCATGGGAATTTTTGACAACAAGGACAACCAAAGTCATTCCGAATTTTACAAAGGCTCTCTTGACGACATAGACCGTTTTGTCCAAGAAAATGTGATAGATGAAATGTACTGCACACTGCCCGACGAGCCCGAAGGCTCCATCAGAAGAATGATACAAATCGCCGACCACAACGCCATAGACTTCTATTATGTACCGCAATTCGGACGTACAATAAACCGAAGATTCGACTTGATGTCGATTGGAAACGTGCCAATCCTTTCGATTCGCCCCAACCCTCTAAACAGCATGATAAACAAGATTGTAAAACGCTGTTTTGATATTTTGTTCTCGACATGCGTCATGGTTATATCTCCACTCATATTGATACCCGTCGCCATCGGTATAAAGGTATCATCCCCCGGCCCCATTTTCTTCAAGCAAAAACGCACAGGCTATCGGGGCAAGGAGTTTACATGCTACAAATTCCGCACAATGAAAGTAAACACCGACAGCGATAAAATACAGGCCACGAAAGATGACCCAAGAAAGACCCGATTCGGAAATTTTCTCAGGAAAACAAGCATCGACGAGTTGCCACAATTTTTCAATGTCTTAAGAGGTGACATGTCAATAGTGGGTCCTCGTCCGCATATGGTAAAACACACCAAGGATTACAGCACATTGATTGACAAATACATGATTAGGCACACAATAAAGCCGGGAATTACAGGATGGGCACAGGTAAACGGCTATCGCGGAGAGACCAAGGAATTATGGCAGATGGAAAAACGTGTGGAATACGACGTGTGGTATGCCGAAAATTGGAACTTGATGCTCGACATGAAAATTATATTCCTTACGGTTGTAAACGCGCTCAAAGGCGAAAAAAACGCATTTTAAGGCATCATTATGGACCAACTGAAACGCAAAGCTTCGGGACTGCTAAAGAAATTTTACGGGTACAATTCATTTCTCCCTTTACAATATGAGGTCATCAAGTGCGTGATGGATGGAAACGATGCAGTCGTATTGATGCCGACCGGAGGAGGGAAATCAATATGTTTCCAAATCCCAGCCCTGCTCATGGATGGTTGCACGATAGTAATTTCGCCATTGCTGGCATTGATGAAAGACCAAGTAGACGCATTACAAAGTTGCGGCATTCCGGCCGCAGCAATCAACAGCAACCAATCGGAGCAATTCAACCGCGAAGTGGCCGAACAAGTTTTCGCCGGACACATAAAATTGCTGTATATTTCCCCCGAGAGATTACTCGCCGAACTTGATTCATGGTCGGCAAACATGAAAATAAGCCTCATCGCTATCGATGAAGCCCATTGCATCTCACAATGGGGGCACGACTTCAGGATTGAATACACTCGCCTGTCAATACTGCGGTCTCGATTCCCTCATGTGCCAATAATGGCATTGACAGCTACTGCCGACCGCCTCACCCGGGATGACATGATAAAACAACTTGCCATACCAGACGCTAAATTGTTCATCACATCTTTCGACCGCAAAAACATATCGCTTCGCGTGATACGGAACATGAGCGGCAATGACAAGTTCAAAATGATGGTAAAATTCATTGAGGCGCATAAAGGCGACTGCGGTATTATATACTGCATGCGACGTGCCGACACAGAGAAACTTGCTGCCAAACTCTCTTTCCTTGGATACAAAGCTGCTGCATATCATGCCGGCCTTGATACCGACATAAAAGAGGAGGTGCAGACTGCCTTCCTCAACGACGACTTGCAAATCGTCTGTGCCACAGTAGCCTTCGGCATGGGCATAAACAAGAGCAACGTCCGATGGGTCATGCACAACAACATGCCCAAGAACATGGAATGCTATTATCAAGAAATAGGCCGAGCCGGGCGTGACGGGATGCCGGCCGAAGCCGTCATGTTCTACTCTTTCAGCGATGTTGCGGCCTTGATGAATCTTGCCAGGCAATCGTCAAATGCCGACGTGGAAGCCGACAAAATACGTCGGATGCAGCAATATGCCGAATCGAGCATCTGCCGTCGTCGCATCCTGCTGAGTTATTTCAACGAGCGCATCGACCATGATTGTGGCAATTGCGACGTGTGCATGGATCCTCCTGAACGGTTTGACGGAACACAATTGTGCCAAATGGCCATGAGTGCCATAGTGCGAGTGGGTGAAAAAGAAAATTTCACAACAATAATCGACATATTGAAAGGTTCAGGGAAAAGTGAAATCACAAAGAAAGGATATGACCGATTAAAGACCTACGGCGTGGGACGGAATCTCAATTTTCCCCAATGGAACGCATACATGCTGCAAATGCTGCAAATGGGATTGGTCGACGTCGCTTACGAGCAAGGCAACCGCCTGCATGTCACAGAATATGGATGGGAAGTGCTCAAAGGGCGCAAAACCATCCAATTGTCAAGATTTTATTACGACAACCACACTCTGTCAAAAACTGTCGAAAAGAAAAGCGACTCGATCATGTCGGCATCCGACAAATTGCTATTCGAGTCGCTCAAAGAGTTGCGACGCGACATTGCCCGCAAGATGCACATGCCTCCTTATATGATTTTCAGCGACAAAGTCATTGAAGCCATCGCCATAAATCGACCAACCTCCAAGGCAATGTTCTCATTATTGCCGGGCATCGGAGAGAAAAAGACCGAAACATTCTGGAAGCCATTCACCGACATGGTAACTGAATTTACCCATGATGAATGAATCTGTCACTGCTCGGCACTGCTTTCAGGTCCAGGCACTATACGGAAACTTCCCCCGATATATACTGCATCAAGCACACCGGCACGGCATAAGCCGACAATGGCATCCTCGGCCGCACCACGGGACACATGAGCCAGTTTCATGCAGTCTTCAATCGAAACCTCACCGTGCATCAATACGCACCCCACTATCGCATGTTCCTTTTCGCTATACGACATTCCGGCATTAGATGACATGCTTTTCCATATTTTCACATGAACAGGATCGGCCAGGATATTCTCATCGGCAACACGATAATAAGCCTTCCAACGCTTATCTTCTTCTTGAACCATGACAGGCCGTTTCTTAGCAGCCGCAATATCTACTTTCAACACATTCTTGCCTTCCACTCGATAGACAGAGAACTTGACATCTTGTGGCGGACGACAATACATCTTTGCAGCCTGTTCTATCATGTAAATCTCCTCATCGCTCTCCACGCCTACTATATTCCCATTGTCTTTGACTCCGACCAGCAACCTTCCACCGGCATTATTGGCAAATGCCGAGATGCTTCTGGCGATCTTGCGGGCATCAGATATTTGATACTTGAAATCCTGATGCTCATGCTCCCCTTCCTCTATGAGATTTTGTATATAATGCTTACTTTTTACTGTTTTTATATTGTAGTCCATGACAATTCCCCTCCATATCCACGGAATTATTGCAAACGCACATGTCCGTTGTCATGCAAAATTACGCATTAAATCATTAAATTCAATATCACCACACACATCCTGCCATGCCCGGCATTGGCATAATCCTGTGAATATTCGTAATTTTGCTCCAAGAAACAATTCATTTACAAGCACAATATTTAACAAAGTATATAATGGTTTACCAAATAGAATTCACACTATCGGCACATCGTCGCGGATTTCATCTTGTTACGACCGAAATAATGCGACACATGCCACAATTACCAGAACAAGGATTGCTGCACCTGTTCATTAAGCACACCAGTTGCGGCTTGACGTTAAACGAAAATGCCGATCCCGATGTCCGTTCCGACATGAACATGATTTTTGACACATTGGTACCCGAGAACAATCCTCGCTACAAACACACGTTAGAGGGTTCCGACGACATGCCGGCACATGCCAAGTCGACCATAACAGGAGCCTCGTTGTGCATCCCCATTTCACATGGAAAGCTTAACCTCGGCACATGGCAAGGCATATACCTGTGCGAGTTCCGCAACGATGCCTCGTCTCGCAAGATCGTAGCCACAATTATATCATGAACCTACAAAATCGCCAACGTATCACAACAATAGCTAAAAATCAATTTAAAAAACTAAAATCTAAATACGAATAAAAAAATTTCCTATTTTTGCAAGATATTACAAACAATAAAATATGACCGAACAAAAACAACTGTTGAATTATATCATAGAAGGCATACAAGAACGTAAAGGGAAAAAGATAACACTGGTGGATTTAAGCGAAATAGAATATGCCACCACCCAGAATTTCATCATCTGTCAAGGAACATCTACTATGCATGTGTCATCAATTGCTGACAGCATAAGGGAATATGTACAACAACACACCAACATAAAGCCATACAATTATGACGGATACAAAAACTCCCAATGGATTGTCATTGATTATGGCACGATTTATGTCCATATATTTTTACCTGAATACCGAGAGCTATACAATCTTGAGCAATTGTGGAGCGATGCCCCCACAACCGAAGTTCCCGACTTGGAATAGCCACCGCTTGAAGATTGCTCTCATCACACTTTTTCAAATACAAAAAACATTCGATAGAAAAATATGAATACTCAAGGAAATAATCCAAAACCGCCTCTAAAAAGGCCTAAGTTCAACATCTATTGGCTATATGCCATTATCGCCGTGGTGTTGTTCGGCCTGTGGCAATTCCAAAACAATTCAGTCTCAAAAGAAGTCAAATGGACTGAATTTGAATCTTATGTCAGGCAGGGAGGCGTAAAAGAGATAGTAGTCTTCGGCAGTGAAAACATCGCTGAAGGAATTCTGACCGACTCATTGGCTGCAAAAGTATTCAATGGATACAAACCATCTACCAACGCCACTGCCAAAATCACAACTCAAATCCCATCAAGCGACAAACTTGAAGAGAAAGTTGACAAATGGAGCGAGGAAGGCATATTCAATGGTAACGTCAGCTACGAGCAATCGAGCAATTTCAGCCACATCCTATGGGCGTTCGGGCCTATCGTGCTGCTGGTGGTATTCTGGTACATAATAATGAAACGCATGTCGGGCGGAGCAAATGGTGGCAATGGCGGCGTGTTCAATGTCGGAAAATCAAGGGCAAAACTCTTTGACAAAGACAATAACACTCGCGTGACGTTCAATGATGTAGCCGGGCTGCAAGAAGCAAAAACCGAAGTGGCCGAAATCGTTGAATTCCTGAAATCGCCCCAAATATACACCGATCTTGGAGGTAAAATTCCTAAGGGCGCATTGCTCGTTGGTCCTCCGGGAACAGGAAAGACTTTGCTCGCAAAAGCCGTTGCAGGCGAAGCCAATGTCCCGTTCTTCTCGCTTTCGGGTTCCGACTTCGTTGAAATGTTTGTCGGTGTAGGAGCTTCGCGTGTCCGCGATTTGTTCCGCCAAGCAAAGGAAAAAGCACCGTGCATCGTGTTTATCGATGAAATAGATGCCGTGGGTCGTGCTCGTGGGAAAAGCCCTAACATGGGAGCCAACGACGAGCGTGAAAACACCCTTAACCAGCTCTTGACCGAAATGGATGGATTCGGAACTAACAGCGGCGTGATAATTCTTGCCGCGACCAACCGTGCCGATATCCTCGACAAGGCGTTGCTGCGTGCCGGCCGATTCGATCGCCAGATATATGTTGACCTTCCCGACCTCAACGGACGCAAAGAAATATTCAAGGTGCATTTGCGTAACATAAAGAAAGATGACAGCGTCGATATCGACCTGCTTGCACGTCAAACTCCAGGATTCTCAGGAGCCGATATTGCGAACGTGTGCAACGAGGCTGCCCTCATTGCCGCACGCCACAAAAAATCTTGCGTGCAAAAACAAGACTTCATGGATGCTGTAGACAGAATTGTCGGCGGTCTTGAAAAGCGTTCAAAAATCACGACCGAGGAAGAACGTCGCTCCATCGCCATACATGAAGCTGGACATGCCACTACAAGCTGGCATCTGCAATATGCCAATCCGCTCGTGAAGGTAACCATAGTGCCGCGCGGTAAAGCTCTCGGTGCTGCTTGGTACTTGCCCGAAGAACGTCAAATAAGCACTTATGAAGCAATGCTCGATGAAATGTGTGCCACCCTCGGGGGCCGTGCGGCCGAAGAGCTTTTCCTTGGCCACATATCGTCTGGCGCGGCAAACGACCTTGAACGTGTAACAAAACAAGCTTACGCAATGGTCGTTTATTTTGGGATGAGCAAGAAATTGCCAAATATTTGCTACTACGATTCAACAGGCCAGACATACGGCTTTACAAAGCCTTACAGTGAAGACCGGGCCAAAATTATCGACGAAGAAGTTTCAAGAATTATTTCGGAGCAATACAATCGCGCCAAAGAATTGTTGAAAAAATATGCTGAAGGTCATGCCGAGCTGACAAAAGTCTTGTTGTCGCGAGAAGTGATTTATGCCGAAGATGTTGAAAAGATATTCGGTAAACGGCCTTGGATTTCACGCACCGATGAAATATTGAAACTGAACGAGGCTAACAATACAGAATCTGGCGAATCTAAGCAACCTGCCAATGAATCGAAAGTCAACGCCGACGCTCCCGACTGCAAACCAACCGATGACAACCAAGTAGTTGACACGCCTCCTCCATTTAACAAGGAAGAGGATAAAAAATAAAGCATACACGACTTTGCTTAAATGAATAATAAAAGGGGACTTATTCTCTCACCGAGAGTTGAGTCCTCTTTCATTTTGTAGCATAACATATACACTACCGCATCACCAATTAAGATACCATGATGCGATGCCATTTTCTACCCGAAAAGTCGTAAATTTGCATGTTAAAATATCAAAGTAATGGCAAAACATAGAATAAAACGCACATTTGCACTGAGTCTCGTGTCGATAGGCATCATAGTTTTAGCATTAGTGCTATTGTACCCCCAATCGGCAAAAAACAATATTCCATATACCGAGATGCTTACCGATACAATATCACAGATTGTATCGAAATACCCTGGTGAAATAGGAGTGGCTGTAATCATAGACAACACCGACACTGTAACTGTCAACAACAAAAGCATCTATCCCATGATGAGCGTGTTTAAAGTCCACCAAGCATTAGCCATATGCAATGATTTCGACATCAAAGGACTTTCACTTGATTCATCAATATCTATAAGAAGAGATGAGCTAAATCCCGAAACATGGAGTCCCATGTTGAAAGAACATTCCGAACCAGTAATAACTCTGTCTGTTAGGGATTTATTGCGATACACGCTCACTCAGAGCGACAACAATGCAAGCAATCTGATGTTTGAGCGACTTGTCGACGTTGCAAGAACCGACAGTTTCATTGCAACGCTCATTCCTCGCTCAAGTTTCCAGATAACATATACCGAAGCCGACATGCAAAAAGACCTTACCAAAGCCTATTCCAATCTCACTTCCCCTCTCGGAGCGGCAATACTTATAAACCGTTTATTTACCGACAGCTTGGTGAGCAAGGAGAACCAACGTTTCATCATGAACACTTTGGGAGAATGCACCACAGGCAAAGACCGCATAGCAGCCCCGTTGCTTGGAATGAAAGACATAACCATTGCACATAAAACAGGCTCAGGCTACACGACCGAAGACGGAATACTTGTAGCGCACAATGACGTAGCCTATATAAGCCTACCTAACGGCACACGCTACACATTGGCTGTATTCGTAAAGGATTTTAAAGGGAATGAATCTAAAGCCTCCGAAGCAATAGCTCGCATATCGGCTCTTGTGCATTTAACATTGACACGGGAATTATAACATTATTGAACCATTCAACCGGGACATCCGGCATATAAAAAATCCGAAGCCACATTTTAGACTTCGGATTTTTTTAGGCATATTGACTCTTTTATCGATGATTATTTATTCCAGAAATTACGGGTAAACAATACAAGGAACGTGAACAATTCCAAACGGCCTATAAGCATGACCGTCGACAATAGCCATTTTGCAATATCAGGATAAGAGGCATAGCAACCACTCGCAGCCGAGCCGATGCCGACACCTATGTTTCCTAATGCCGACAATGAAGAGAAAAATGCTTCTTTCATAGGAATACCAATAACAACCAGTGCTATTGACGACACTACTATTATGCACATATATGTTCCCAAAAACACTATCGCCTTCGACACTACTTCCTGTGGCACTACTTTCCTGTTGATATGCACATTGACAATGCTATTGGGATGCAGCACGCGATAGAATTCATTTGCCATGTTTTTCAACATCAATTCAAGACGGTCGATCTTGGCAGCACCGGCAGTAGAACCTGCACATGCACCGAAAAACATCAAAATGCACAATATCAAGATTGTGAATTCTCCCCATGTTTCGATATCTACAACAAAAAAGCCTGTCGAAGTAATAACCGACACGCAAGTAAACGCCACGTCGATGACAGTTTTCCCAAAATCAAAATCATACAACTTGTTTAACACAACAAACGCAGTAACAAATGTTATCGAGGTCAACACCACTCCACAATACCACTTGAACGTGCCGTTATGCCACAATGAACGGAAATCTCCTTTGGCAGCCTTATACAATAAGGCGAAATTCATACCGCCCAAAAACATGAATATGGTGACCGTAACTGTAACATAAGAAGAATCCCACCATGCTATGCTGCTGTTCTTTGTCGAGAAGCCTCCGGTCGACAATGCGCTCATCGTGTGGCATAGCGCGTCAAAGAAATTCATTGGGCCTGCCCACAATATTATTGTCATTATGACCGACAACACTATATACACCATCCACAGGCTTTTTGCCGTCGAGCTTACTCGTGGCCGTAATTTGTCGTGAGTAATACCGGTAACCTCGGCGTTGAAAAGCTGCATTCCGCCATGATAATTAAGCATTGGGAGCACTGCCAATGAAAACAGTATGATACCCATACCACCTACCCAGTGCATGACCGCCCGCCAAAACAAAATCGCCTTGGGCAATATCTCAACATCCACAATTACCGACAATCCCGTCGTCGTAAACCCCGACATGGCTTCCATGTATGCTCCGGCCATATTGTCGATCGTGCCCGTAAACAAAAACGGCAACGTCCCGAAAAAAGAGAACGCCGCCCAGACAACAGGAACAAGCAACAATCCGTCACGCTTTTGCATATCCATATTTTTAGGCACTATGCCAAAAGCCATTATTGCGCCGGCTGACGCAGTAATCAATACCGAATACAGAATACCTTTCAAGGCTTCCACCTCTTCATATATCGCACCCACAACCATGGGAGCAAGCATGAACATGGCCTCAATCATCAACAGCCATCCAAGCATTCGCAAGATGGCCGGAAAGTTCAAGCCCGACTTTTTTCTGATCATAGCTCTACTTGAATAACTTTTCAACCTTATTTATGGCACCGGCAAGACAAAATACTACCACATGGTCTCCGGGTTGTATCAATGTGTTTCCTTTCACAAGCACACCCTTGCCGTCACGAAGCAGCCCTGCTATCGTCATGTCGTGCGACAAGTGCAAATTCATTACCTCGCTGCGCGTAATGCGCGACCCTTCTTTTGCCACAAGTTCCACCACGTCGGCATCGGCAAGGGCAAGGCACTTGGAATTGGATGAGTCCTTGTCAAGCATTATCTGGAATATCCTGCTCGAGGCAAGCAATTTCTTATTTATCACTGTTCCTATGTTCAGCCCTTCGGCTTCCGAGATGAATTGGATATTCTCCACTTCGGCAATAGTCTTGCGCACACCAAATTCCTTTGCAGTCAAGCATCCGAGTATGTTCGTTTCCGAGCTTCCGGTCAATGCGACAAATGCTTCACAATCTGACAGCCCTTCTTCGTGCAAAAGGTCTATGTCGCGCCCGTCGCCATGTACGATGTTGCAATCGGGCAACTTCTCGGCAAGGCGATGGCAGCGTTCCAAGTCGCTTTCTATTATTTTAAACTTATACTTTCCGCCTGCAAGGCGCACGAGCTGCTCGGCGATGCGACTGCCTCCCATTATGAACACCTTCTTTATGCCGACTTCCTCCTTACCGGTCATTTCGAGCACATTAGGAATATACTCGTTTGTCGTCGCGATGTAAACAATGTCGTTGACACAAATCATGTCATCACCGCCGGGGATAATAGTCTCATGATTACGCTTGATTGCAGAAATGTGCATGTAACTCGACTGCGTGTTTAGTTCTCTCAACTTCAAGCCCACGAGTTTTGCCTTTTCACGCAACTTGACTCCTACCACGACCAATTGTCCGTTCAACAAGTCAAACCAGCATCTCACCCATGTCCTCTTGAGCGCAGTCATCATCTCCTGTGCAGCAAGATATTCAGGATAAATTACATCATCCACACCCATGTTGACAAAGAATTGCCGTGCCGGCTGCTTCATATATTCATAATTATCGATGCGTGCAACAGCACTCTTGGCACCAAGGCTTTTGGCTATCGAACAAGCCAAAAGGTTACGAGTCTCATAAGGAGTCACGGCTATAAACAAATCACACTTCCCGGCCCCGGCTTCCTTCAAGGAAGCAAACGATGTCGGTTTCCCTGTATAAGTCATAAGATTATACATTTCAAAATCATCCAGTTTGCTTTCGTCACTGTCGACCAATATGACATCCTGTCCTTCGCTCGACAGCAACTTGGCCAGATGCGAACCAACTTCGCCGGCTCCAACAATAACGATTTTCATTGCAAATTCTTGTTGGTAACTAATTCAATCTATTATTTCAAGTATTTTGTGTTTTATGCTTTCATTGTCCATTCCACACACTTGCCTTAGCTGTCCTATGGTGCCTTGCGCCACGAAACATGACGGCACACCTATGCGATGTACCCTTACGTTCATGCCATGGTCGTTAAACCACCCTGTGACAACCGAGCCAAGCCCTCCGTCCACTGTACCATCTTCTACAGTGACCACATGCGAAAATTTCTTTCCCACCTCATCCAATATCGATTCATCGATGGGGCGCAGGAAAATCATATCATAATGAGCTACATGGCAGCCTTTTTCGCCAAGACCTTTTATAACGTCGGCTACGTCGTTGCCTATCGGCCCGAGCGACAACACTGCCACCTTGTCGCCATCTTTAAGTTTCTGTCCTCGACCGAGTGGCAATTCGTGCATTTCATTATGCCAATCCTTAAGTACACCACCTCCTCGCGGATAACGTATGGCAAAAGGTCCATATTTGCCCAATTGTGCAGTGTACATGAGATTGCGCAGATAATGCTCGTTGATAGGCGAACTTACGATGACATTTGGAATGCTTCCAAGATAGGCAAGATCAAAGATTCCGTGATGCGTAACACCGTCATCACCTACGAGGCCTGCACGGTCTATGCAAAATATCACCGGCAGTTTCTGTATTGCCACGTCGTGTATTATTTCATCGTATGCTCGTTGCAGGAATGTTGAATATATGCAGCAGAAAGGAATCAGCCCGTCCTTGGCCATGCCAGCCGAGAATGTCACCGCATGTTCCTCGGCTATGCCCACATCGAATGCCCTTTCCGGAATTGCATCAAACAAAAAGCTCATAGAGCATCCTGTCGACATGGCAGCAGTAATCCCTACGATTTTTTCATTCTTGCGAGCAAGCTCTACAATTGTCTTGCCAAAAACATCCTGATATTTCAAAGGCTTTCCACTCGCATCCTCTACAATGCGCTCGCCGGTTTCTTTATTAAACTTGCCCGGAGCATGCCACACCGTGGGATTCTCCTCGGCAGGCTTGTAGCCCTTGCCTTTACGAGTGCGCAAATGCAGCAACCTCGGTCCTTCCATGTCCTTAATGTCTTTCAACACCCTTACGATACGCTCTACGTCATGACCGTCAAACGGCCCGAAATAACGAATGTCGAGGCCTTCAAACACATTCTGCTGGTTTGAAAGCAATGCTTTCACGCTATTATTAAATCTCAAAATCAGATTTTTGTGCTTTTCATCTATCAGATGCAGCCTCTTCAAAAATTTGTAGACTTTATAGCGCAAAGCGTTATAGGCCTTCGACGTATTGAGGTGAGTCATGTATTTGTTAAGCGCACCAACATTCTGGTCTATTGCCATATCGTTGTCATTCAATATGATAAGCAGGTTACCACTGGACAACGATGCATTATTAAGGCCTTCGAACGCAAGTCCGCCACTAATTGACGCATCTCCTATCACGGCAACTACGTTCCGGCGTTTGGCATCATGGTTCAATTTTGAAGCGACAGCCATTCCCAGTGCTGCCGATATGGAATTGGAAGCATGTCCTGCTATGAACGAATCATATTCACTTTCAGCCGGATTTGGAAATCCGCTGATTCCGCCAAATTTTCGGTTAGTGTCAAATTTGTCCCTGCGACCAGTGAGAATCTTATGACAATAAGCCTGATGCCCTACATCCCACACAATACGGTCATAAGGCGTGTCAAAAACATAATGCAATGCAACGGTCAGCTCCACCGTACCCATATTGGACGCAAAATGCCCGGGATTGCGCGACAATGTGTCGACAAGGAATCGCCTCAATTCAGCACACACATCGGGCAATGACTCAACCGGCAACCGACGCAAATCGGCCGGACTGTCAATCCTCGACAATAACGGATATTCTGGCTCTATATTAAAATTAGACACTTTATTATCTCCGATTTATTCCTACAATTATTCTTTTTTGTCTGCTTCTCATAACTATTCTTATAAAAAGCTTCCATGCCACAGGCAATTGCCGCAGTCACCGTTTTATGTACTTCTTATATAACGGCACAAACACCACTATCCCCGATGCAACAATTGAAAAAACAACCATAAAGTCTATTTTCTCAACCCTTGACAACAGCAGATAACAGAGTGCCAGCCAAAGCAAAACGATGCATGAAAAACGAAATATTTGATATTTAGTCATTTCCTATCGACAATGCGTTAAAATCATAATTGCCTCTAATCAGCAGTGCAAATATAGTGAAAGTCGAGCGCAATGTGAAAAATGAGCTTGCTTATTTTTTACACTGCCGAGACGCATCCCATATTATCAAAATATAGCGAAAGGTGAATGCAGAGACAAACAAAAAACAACGTTTTTATGTTTGGCTATGCTGAACCGAATCATATATTATCCAAATATATCGAAGTCGAGCGGGCTTTCATGCCACCAATTAAAAAAACGGCATTAGGGATTTCCCCGATGCCGTTGAGTAGAGATAGTATTTTTTTGTGATGGTGTTTTTAGTACTGTTCTTTTTCGTTGGGGAAGTCTCCACTTTTCACGTCGTTGATGTAGCTTCCCACGGCTTCAATGATTGTCGAGCCGATTGAAGCATATCGGCGCAGGAATCGAGGAGAGAATCCCATGTTTATTCCCAGCATGTCGTGCATGACAAGTACTTGACCGTCAACACCTCCACCGGCACCGATTCCGATTACCGGGATTGTGAGTTCATCGGCAACGCGCTTTGCGAGGGTTGCAGGAATTTTTTCCAAAACCAAGGCAAAGCATCCTATCTCTTCAAGCAGATGAGCGTCGTTGATGAGCTTCTGTGCTTCGGCCTCTTCGCGAGCCCTTACGGTGTAAGTGCCAAACTTGTTGATTGATTGTGGAGTAAGCCCGAGATGACCCATTACAGGAATTCCGGCACACAATATTTTTTCAATTGATTCGCGTATTTCAGCACCACCTTCGAGCTTTAGGCAGTCGGCATGAGTTTCTTTCATAATCCTTACGGCCGACGAGAATGCTTCCATCGGGTTGCCTTGGTAGGTGCCGAAAGGCATGTCAACTACGACGAGAGCACGCTTTACGGCTTTCACGACCGACTTGCCATGATAAATCATCTGGTCGAGGGTAATAGGCAAAGTGGTTATGTTGCCGGCCATGACATTTGAGGCCGAGTCGCCGACAAGAATTACGTCCATTCCCGCTTCGTCAATCAATTTAGCCATCGAATAATCGTAGGCTGTAAGCATTGAGATTTTTTCACCTCGCTGCTTCATCTCGATGAGGCGGTGGGTGGTTACTTTTCTTTTGTCTTCTGCAGAGTAGGTCGACATATATTAGTTTTCGATTTTAATAGTCGGGCAAAGGTAATATAAATAGTTGAGAAATACGAACAAAATCAATAAAATGGCATTTTGCCGGGTGTGCGTATTATTTGTTTTCTTGTGATTTTATCGCTGCGAGGTTGCGCTTAAGCCCGTCGAGGCGCGTGCGTCGCACTGCGCTGTGACCGAACAGGCGGCGGAAATCTCCCGGGGTCATCTGTTCAATTTTTTCCATGTCGAGCTCCATGAATTCGGGCGAAGGTGCAAATTCGGATATTGCGGTGGCAACTGCGTTGGCGTTGTGAGGGCATACGAGCTGGCATGTGTCGCATCCGTAGACGCGGTTGCCTATTTTCTCGGCTACCCATTCGGGTAATTGACCGCGACATTCAATTAGTTGGCATGACAGACAACGTCGGGCATCGAGTGGCAATCCGCCGTGCAGTGCGCCTCCGGGGCAAGACTTTTCGCACCAATGGCAATCGCCGCATGTGAGCGAGCAAGGCTTGTCGGGCTTTAGCGGCAATGTGGTTACGAGCTCGCCAAGGAAGAAAAAAGAGCCTTTGCCCGGAATGATGAGCATGTTGTTGCGCCCAGTGAACCCTATTCCTGCTTGTTGCGCCCAATATCGTTCCCTTATCGGAGCCGTGTCGACGCAAGGACGGCTTTCGTGTCCGGTCAGTTCTTTTATGAAAGCGGCAAGTTCAAACAGGCGTTTTTTCACGACTTCATGGTAATCGCGGCCGTAGGCGTAAAGGGAGAATTGTGGGACATCGGGATGTTGCCTTGCCAAAGGCATGTAGTTGATGGCGACGCTTATAACTGTTTGTGCCCCGTCGAGCAGCAGACGAGGGTCGTTGCGCACATCCATGTAGCGTGCGGCATATTCCATGCAATCATTATGCCCACCGGCTATCCAATTGTCGTAGCTCAGCACGGCATTGTCGTCTACTCGACATGCCCGAGCCATGCCGCATGCGTCAAATCCGAGCCTGCGAGCGCAATTCTTTATCTCGGTTTTTATGTCGGGCTTGTCAAGGCTCGATGATAGGGGCAAATCCATAACCGTTCTCTTTAAGCCATTCGATTGCTCGTGGAAGGGCATATTTCATATTGGCCTCGGCTTTTAAAGAGTCGTGGAACACAATTATAGAGCCTTTCCGCGCATATTTCTTAACATTGTTCAACACTTGTTCGCCGGTCAGTTTTTTGTTGTAATCACGGGTGACAAGGTCATACATTATGATGTTGAAGTGGTCTTTCAACAATTTTGCCGTGCCCCACCGCATTATCCCGTGGGGAGGTCTGAAGAGTGTGGTGCCTATGAGTTCTTGGGCTTCCTTCACATTGCGCAGATAGGTGCGAGTGGTTACCATCGAGCTTTGCATGTGGCTCATGGTGTGGTTGCCGACGCTGTGACCGCGACGTTTTATTTCTTCAAACAGTCCTGGATTGCGCAATATGTTTTCTCCGACGCAGAAAAATGTGGCTTTGACACTGTATTTGTCGAGGATGTCGAGTACCCATGGAGTGACTTCTGGTATAGGGCCGTCGTCGAACGTGAGATACACTACTTTCTCTTTTTTGTTGATTCTCCAGATTGCCTCGGGGAAAAACATGCGATAAGGCAGAGGCGGGCGTTCTATGAGCATGATAAAATGAAAAAGCTTGGTTGATAAAAAATGACGTGTGCCACTGTGGTGTTTCAACCTGTTGTGGCACACGGCTTTATTTGGTTATGTGAGATATTTAACCTCCATATTGTTCTTGATAGGCTTTCATGAATTGCATTTGCCGCTCAAAGTTCACGCCTTGTGCTTGTATGCTTTCGAGCAGTGCTTGAGCCTCCTCGTCGGAGGAAATGATGCCGTACATGTTAATCAAGTCCATCAAGTAGTGCTGGTCGATGTACTGGTCGTTGTATGACAAGCGACGATAATCGGCATTGTCGAGCGACTGGTAGAAAATGATATAATCGGCATATCGCTTGATTTCGCTTTCCAGCAAAGCTTTTGCCTTTGCGGTGTCTTCGTCCGACCCACAGTCTTCGCCCAGCAGTGCATAGGCTTGAGCTATGCGTTGACCCATTTGAATTGAATAAGGCACAGCCTTGGCCGGCAATTTTTCTTCCATCAAGTTCAAGATGACACGCGCCTTGTCATATTTTTTCTCGTCGATTAGTTGCAAGGCGAGGTCGGTCATTGTGGAGCGCGTAGTCGTCACCATGCGTTGGATAGTTTCATCCCAATACTTGTCGCCATTTTTATCCTCGTCGATTCCAGCCCAACGGAATTTTGTTGTCACGATGTCATACATTTTTTCGGTGTCGGGCATTATTGTCGATTCGGTGTTTGTCGAGGTTCGGATAGGTGTCAATTGATAGGCCATACCCGTACATTGCATATATGGATGCAGGCCGATATAGTACTCGGCAGGAACCGTCATTGCAAAGTATATGGGGCGTTTCCAGCCTTCTTCGATGCTCGAAGCTATGATGTCGAGAGTCATGACCTTGCTTGAGCTCATGGCCATGTCGCGAGCTGTGTAATGGTCTTTCAAGACGTTGCAGTCTATGTATTCGGCTATGGCCGAAGCACGTTCGGGACTTACTATGCCTGCGTTTACTACAGCTTGCGAGTCGACAGGAATGTACATTATCGGATATTTCATTTCGGGCAATCCGAACTCGTTGTTCTTGAAGTCGTTTGAGTATAATTGCCTTAACGAGGTCAATACAGGCACGGCCATCGTGTCGGGGTTGATGAAGTAGTTGTACTGCCGTTCGTCATAGGCAAATGTGGACTGGTCGGCCTGCATTGGCAGTGGTGCCGATTCATAGGCCGGACGCATCATTTGGTCGATGTACCAGTCGGTCGACAAGTAGGACAGGTTTACTACGCGCACGTCGGTGCGGTATCCTTCCACTTCCTGGCAATACCACAACGGGAATGTGTCGTTGTCACCGTTGGTGAATATGATTCCGTTTTGTCCGATGCTCGACAGGTAGTTCATGCCGAAGTCGCGTGCCGGGTATCGTCCTGAGCGGTCATGGTCGTCCCACGTTTGGCTCACCATCTGCAATGGCACTGCCAAACCTACCAGACATGTAACGACGGCTGTTGCAAGAGCTTTCTTGCCGGTGTATTGCGCGTCGATGTCGTCTATTTGTGGGGCAGCAGCCTTGGCTGCGATGTTCTTGGCCTTGCGGTTGATGATGGCCATTACGAGTTTCCACAGGCCTGCGACACCCATTCCTACCCATATTGCATAGGCATAGAATGAACCGGCAAATGCGTAATCACGTTCGCGTGGCTGATTGGGAGTCTGGTTGAGGTATATCACAATGGCTATGCCTGTCATGAAGAACAAGAAGAATATCACCCAGAACTGTTCAATGCCGCGACGGTCGGCATAGGCTTGCCACAACAGGCCTATTATGCCGAGAATCAATGGCAGCATGTAGAACACGTTATGTCCTTTGTTACCGGTCGATAGGTCGTCGGGCAGCAGCGACTGGTTGCCCAAGCGGGGATTGTCAATGAACGGTATGCCCGAAATCCAGTTTCCGTGGGTGATTTCGCCGTTTCCTTGAATGTCGTTCTGGCGGCCAGCAAAGTTCCACATGAAATACCTCCAGTACATGTAATTGAGCTGGTAGTCTATGAAGAACTGCAAGTTCTCAAGCATCGTGGGCTTTATTTTTGTTTCAGTCTTTATCGGGTTACCGTTTCGATCGACTTGTACCGTGGCGTTGACTTGGGTGCCTTTAACTCCCACCCATTCGTTGTATTGCGAGGCATGTGCTCCGCTATACATGCGAGGGAACAGCATTTTCATTTCGGGAGAAGTCTCGTAGTCGTCATCCGTTCCGGTTTGTATGTATCGGTCGGGCTGGTCGGGCGAGGTCTTTACCTCTTTTGCATAAAGGGCTTTGCCTTTGAAGGCAAGAGGCTTCATCGTTCCGTTTGGCTGCTCTTGGTATACTATTGACGAGTTATATGTTTGTCCGTACAGCAAAGGCCGGTCGCCATATTGCTCGCGGTTGAGGTAGCTGCCAAGGGCAAAGACGTTGTCGGGCGAATTCTGGTCCATAGGCGTTTGAGCCGATGAACGTATGAGAATCAGCGCATAAGAAGAGTAGCCGATGAAAATGACCAATATGCTGAGTGCGGTGATTGTGAATATGCGCACCGGCACATGCTTGCATTTGGAGAACAAGTAATAGGCGAGAGCGAGGATGAGAATAACCGGTATGAACCATCCGTCGCCTATGAAAAGCATTCCCGACAGGAATATGCTCACGAAGAATGCCACCTTGATGCGCATGGCATTTTGTTGCTTGTATAGCTCGTAAAGGCACCAGATGAACGATGCCACTACAGCTATTGCATATATTAGCACGCCGGTATTGAAGCCCATTCCAAGGGTGTTGACACAGAATAATTCAATGGCTTGCGCTGTTTCGACAAAGCCCGGTACAAGTCCGTAAAGGATGAGGACTATTATGCCGAATGAAACGAGCAGTGCCAGCAAAGAGCCTTTTACCGAGGTGTTTTTGAATTTCTTGTAATAGAACACGAGTACGATTGCCGGTATGCACAACAGGTTGAGCAAGTGCACGGCAATTGATACTCCTATCACATAGGCGATTAATATCAAGTATCGGTCGCTATGCGGCTCGTCGGCACGGTTTTCCCATTTCAGTATAAGCCAGAACACAAGTGCGGTACAGAACGATGAGAATGCATATACCTCGCCTTCTACTGCCGAGAACCAGAATGTGTCGCTCCAAGTGTAAACGAGCGAGCCTGCTATGCCGCTACCGAAGATGAGAAGCATCTGGGCGAGAGTCATTTCGGTTGCTTCGTCCCTGACGAGCAATCTTTTAACCAAGTGCGTTATAGTCCAGAACAATAGCAAGATGGTGCCTGCGCTGAGTAGTGCCGACATTGAGTTGACGCAGATGGCCACTGTCGACGGGTCGGAGCTGAAGTTTATGGCAAATCTTGCCGCAAGCATGAATATAGGGTTGCCGGGCGGGTGCCCTACTTCGAGTTTGTATCCTTGCGAGATAAATTCACCGCAGTCCCAAAAGCTTGCAGTGGGTTCCATCGTTAGCAAGTAGGTGATTGCGGCTACGGCAAACATAAGCCATCCGATGGAATTGTTCAGAATGTTGTATCTTTTCATGTCCTTTCTTGATACTATTTCTTAATCATACGTCAAATAATCTGCAAATATAGTGCATTATGTTTAGCTTTAAGAGCATGATTCTTATTATTTAGGCTTTTTTACAGCTTTGACCACACGGGAACTGGAAGACAAACAACATTATGAGCCTCTTTTCATGAATTAAGCGAGGCATTAAAAGCAGGTCCATTTACATGTCAGAGCATTTGTCAGTTGTGACAGGTGAAAGAAAAGGCGGAACTGACCTGTCCCAGTTGTACATCGTTTTCGTCGAATACGGCTGTATAGACTTTCACAGTGGCTGACCCACTTCCCAAGTGTAACTCTTTCAACGGAATGAATATTTCAAAGTCGGTATATTTTGAATTATCGTATTGTGGCGTGTAGTATTCTCCTGATGATACATACCCTTCGATAGAGCGATATTTCCCATTGAGATCTTTTATGGGACTGGCGTCTTCATGAAGAAAGTAGGCAGCTATCATCCCTCTTTTCCCTTTCATGCCTTTCACTGTGAACGTTGCTAATACTTTCACGCCTTTTTCTCCGTTTTTATACACGTCAGGCTTTATTTTCAAGTAGTGTATATTGGCAAATTTTGCTATTGGAGCCGAAGAACTTGCCGAGCCGCTATTGCTACTGCCGGAATTGAAATGTTCGGCCATCGCTTGGAGTGTGCGAGCACTTGCAAATGACTCAAAAGTGTATTTCAACTGCGTGTCGGGGTCGTCACCGTATGTCAATTGTATTTTGTGTATGTTTTCATTAAGCAGGGCTTTGAACGCTTGTACAGCCACGTCTACTATCAGCGTTTCCTCGGCATAGTATGGTTCTTCATTGCAAACGTAGTTTTCCTCGGGCGAAAAGCATCGTCCTGAAATGGTTACGCCGTCGGCCAGTTCTATCTTTATGTAGTGGCTTTTCTTTGACTTGGAGAAAGGTTCAAACTGGTAATTGAGCAGCCCGAACAATGCTGCCGATGACGAGTCTTCAAATCCTGTTTCAAAGAAATGGGTAATTCGCAATCTTAGAAACTCTGTTTTTGTGCCCAATATATTCTGCTCGCTGTAGATGAGAGCGCAAAAATACTCGTCGTCGGCTGTCGACTCCAAGGCTTTTATATCTTTCTTCATCACACACCACTCTGTCCCGTCGGCTTCCTTTTTCACGTCAAATTCATATGGATCCGGTAAAAATATAAAATTGGCCGAAGACTGTAAATTGCACATCGATTCCATGATAATGGCCAAAATCAACAATAATCGCTTCATGATAAATAGGTTTTATGTTAAGATTGTACTACAAATGTAGTGAATCCACATTAACATTTCAAGCGATATGCAATAATTGTTCTATTTGAATCATGCAAATAGAATAATTCGGATGGAATAATTGTAAAACCGGTAAAGGATTTATTCCGAAATAAACAGGAGGGAAACTGACATTAGGAACTAAACTATGTTTTCAAAGTAGAAAAGAATCCGACAGATGCGGCAAACAGATCCCAGACTCGCGTATATTTTTTAGGATCGTCCGGTTAGTTTCTGACGAAAAGTGTCAATTCTGTTACTTTATTAATAATAGAATGCGACATGATATGCAATGAAGTAACTTAAAAAATATGAACTGCTTTTAATGTCTAACGCTCTACTTATACTGCGAAATCGAAAGTCAGTTGTCGTTCTGGGGGTTGTTTCCTAATATTCTTTGTGCGAGAAACTGAAATGATGTCGGTTATCGTTTCATTGAGACGGGTCATATCAAATGCTTGGTATGCCTCCAGTAATTGATCTGCCAATAATTCCTCGACAGCATTCACATCAGGCATTACAAGTTTTCGTAGATATTGGCTTTGCCAACGAGGATATCCACCGTTCATGCAATTTGTGATGCGGAGAAGTTGCTGCTTGACATAATCTGACATCAGCATTGCGCTGAGCAACTGAAGCTGGCGCAATGAACCGCCGGTTACATAGTACAGGTTGTGTTGTGGATAAAACTGTCCGTCATCAACAAAGATGAACTGATTCCCTGAAATATCGGGAAGAAGTACCTTTGGCGAGTCCTTCAGTGAAGGAACAATCCTGTCGATCGTCTTGTACCACTTTCCGGGATTCTTCTTGGCCACATGGCGTTTTAATAACGCCTCACGATGAGAGATAAGATATTCGGCCGCTTGTGGATACTCCTCAAGGTTGATAAGGTCGCCATTAGGTTTGTACGGATTCAGGAGATATTGTCCCGACCATTGCAAGCGGTTGCCCGACACATCTCTGGCGTTTATTGTGGGAATGAGAAGATCCTTTTCAACCTTTGATGGAAGATCCCTTGCAATGAATATTGAATCTGCGCCTGTCGCGACCCCGATACCTACCACAAACCCCATTTCTTCAATAGTTACCAAGGTTCCGTCATTCTGCACGCCGTTAAAAACGCTACTCCAATCGGATGATACAGGTGCGGGAAGCTGTATTCCGGCATCTTTTCCCAACTGTGAAATGGATGTAAGATCTGAAAAGCAGAACGCGGAGCCAGACTTTGCTTTTGAAATGAGCGTGATTGCAGGATATGCCAACACATCTTCTTGGAAAGCGTCATGCGCTTTCTCCAGAGAAATGATTGATTCCAGTCGGAAGAATTGGGAAATCCATCCCCTCAGTTTTTTCCCATACTCATTTTTGAGCCAACGATTGGAACAGATGAAGCAATGACGTCCTCCGGGATTCAATAATGCCAATGTTTTCTCAAAGAAAAGGATGTAGAGGTCTGTCCTGTAGTGGAATGTATGGAACTGTCGTTTGTAATCAGACAGGAATTCAGGTGGTATCTGTTCATAACGTATGTAAGGCGGATTGCCGACTACGATGTCAAATAATCGGATATTGGGAGCTGCCAGGAAATCAGCCTGACGGATATTGTCGTCAGAAAGAAGAGAAAATCCCTGTTCTGCAATACGACTACGGCAGTATGCTATTTTTGTTTCATCGATATCAAAGGCAAACACATTGTTCCGGTACGCAGTCTGGAAATCAAAACCGAATCTTAAGGACGATTCTCGAAGACGTCGGAGGATTTCGATGACGAATTCTCCTTCCCCACAGGAAGGTTCGAGAACACTCGTGTCCCGTAAATCCTTATCTGATGTATAGCCTGCAAGATCCAGCATATATGATACAACCTTCGGAGACGTAAATACATCCCCGTGCTGACCACCGGAGCGGCGTGAGCCATATATGTTATTGCTGGAACTCATTGAGATTGCCTATCAAATGACCGATGAATGAACTGATGAATTTTTCTATAGAGGTGTCGTCCGAAACATTTTCATAATGGTCTGAGTCGCTGGTGCAAACCAGTGCAGCCATGGAATAATGTCTTTCAAGCATTAGTTTTTGGCAAAGTATCCGGTAACGATCCAAATAGCTGGCGGTTTTGAATTCGGGGAGTACAGGATAATGAGGTTCGTTGTTGTGCACAGGATTGATTGAGCCTTCGTCTTTGCCAACGACAGTAAGATAGCCAATCCACGGAGCTGACTGCCCAGGAAATTGATTCTCACGGAATGCCGTCCAAAGATCAACGGCAGATCCGATTGATTCTTCTGCCCGGTTATTGAAGTTGTTACCGTATGAGCCAATTTGGGATTTCAGTTCAATGGCAGCAATCAGTTTATTATTCGGGGTAATAATCAGGAAGTCCCAGTTTTTGGAAGAACGGAAATATCCCGGTAGGTAGGCATGGTTGGTGTAGATGCACGTTTCGGGTATTCCTTGCTCAACAGCAAGCGTCTTGAGCAAGGCCGCAAATGCGTCCAATTGTTTGCCTCCAACAACGGCACCTCGGTTGGAAGAATCTCCACTGGCTGTCTGTTGCTTTTGTTTGGTCTCCCAAAAAGACTTGATTGCAGCTTTAATCAGAGAGTCATGATTGTTTCTTTTCATAACTATACCATTAGCCGAAACAAAGATAAGAAATGTTATTGATATTTTGTCAACAAGTGGATTCTTCTGTATGTGGACTGCGACAATATAATTATTTTATTTGAATAATGCATTTGGAATAATTGCAGCGGCATGGCACTTATGGTGCTATTTAAGTGACTGTTTCAAATAGGGCATAAGGGTCTCTGCATAACGCATGAATCCGAGGTCGGTCATGTGTACTCCGTCCACGGTTCCCTCATGATCCGGGCCTATGGCCGATTTTCCCATGTCGCAGTCGGCGTAGAGGTCGATGTATCTTATGTTCTTGAATCCTTCTTTGCGTAGCTTGTTGCAAAATTCTTTCCAAAGGGTGTTCTCTTTTGCAGCATCTTCGCGGAACTGCACATCGAGCCAATGGTAGGGGTAGCAGTAATTTGAGAGCATAAGAATCGGGGTCTGCGGATTGGCCTCTGCTATCGTCCGTATGAAATATTCGGTACTGTCGCGCACGATGTCATAATTGCAGTTGGCCAGACAGTCTATCACATAAACCGATGCCGGGACTTTCGCAATTTCATCGGCCATGATTTTATCCATTCTCCCGTTTCCGCTGAATCCGAGGTTTATTGTCTGGCGGTGCAACCGTCTTTCAAAAATCGATGTATATGACATTCCCGGGCGTGTAGCACAGCCACCCTGTGTTACGCTTGTCCCGTAAAATAGTATTGCCCCTTCGGCCGGGTTTACGGATGAGGTGGGAAGCAGATCAGGATTTTCAGGCATCATGATGGATGCAGTGCTGTCTATGCCTATCTTGAGGCTTATTACTCCGTCGTAAAGTGGCAGATACATAAGATATTCCCTCATTTGGCCGTCCATTTTTCTTATAAATATATTCATGGATTCTTTTCCGTTAGGCTGGGCTGTGCCTGCAAAATGCCATTCGTTGTCTTCTCCCATGGCATACAAATCCAATCCTTTTATTCCGGTAGCCGCCATGTGAGGCATGGAAAAATTGTTGAGCAGTATCCATTTTGCTCCTATGCATTTTGAGTCGCTCCTGAAGCGGACGGCAATGCCCGAGGAATTTTGCCCCAAATCCCATACAGCTTTCCTTACGCTGTTTTGAATTGATGCCGAAAGGCGTGTATAGTAACCGTCGGATACGGTGTCATTTATTCTCATGCAATCTGCAAATCCTCGGCCTATTATAGGCAAATTGAGCTCTTTTACGTCATAATATTTGAGTTCGGACGCTTTTTGTCCTGAGGCTTCAAATGGAACAATAAGAATAGCCAATATCATGATTATACATTGCAGGGATTTCATTTTTGCCAATTTCTTGTGAATTTTTAGTTTTGTCGTGTCTGTCATGATACTATGTTTTTTTAATCAAGTGTCAAATAATTTACAAATTTAGCGCATTGTGTCTAATTTTGGATACAATTTATTTAGTCCGTAACGGGCGATGCCGGTCATTATGGCTATTATACGTAATGGCAGGATTTATCCCGAAGAACACAGGCGGAAGTTTGACATTAAGAATGATGTATTCAAAGTGGAAAAGAATCCGACCGATAACAGCAAACTGATGCTGACCATAAACAGATAACCGATTGGCGAATAGTTCAAAGAGCAATGTGAGAAACTTCGGCAAGGTTTGCGACAACCAGCAGAAGAGCCAAGAAAAAGTAGAGGAATGAAGCTGTAAACCATCTATATTGCTGAATCA